>UEXM01001706.1_pt1 | contig 17488 bp, 5 predicted proteins | sample 1796661 | NCBI WGS metagenome assembly UEXM01 (sample SAMEA4772469, study PRJEB27181) | metagenome | reverse complement strand
CCGAATAGTCTGACGGATCTGCTGATAGCGCTCGTATTGCCAGCTCATTACCTGCGCGGAAGCTCAGATCCGGCTCTACAGCCAGTGCCTCTGCCGCTTCGTCCGACATGACCTGAACCACCAACCGATCGCCATGGATTTGCGCATCATATTGCGGCGGCCCCATCAGGCCAGAACCCGATGCATCAGCGGTCTGCGGCAATACCACCGGCTCATCTATGGTTCGTTGATCCACCGCCGAATTGTAAGCTGCTGTTGTCAGTTGCGGCTCATCACCGGTGGGTATCCGCAGCGCCTGACCGGCATAAATACGATGCGGGTCCGTGATCCCGTTCAAGCGCAGAATATCCGACTCACTGACACCCATCTGCGCCGCAATCAGCGACACCGTGTCGCCGGCACGAACACTGTAGCTGCCATCTGCTGTGGCCACTGCAGGCTGCAGCTCTGGCGTGGATGCCTCTGACGGACCTGACGCGAGGGTCTGTGTCGCCATATTGGTATCATGTGGCAGCAGCAGCGTTTGCCCGATCTGGATACGATGCTGATTGTCGAGTTGATTTAATGCCACCAACTGGCCAATGGACGTATCAAAGCGACCGGCAATGGCAGACAGGCTGTCGCCACGCTGTACAACGTAATTCACATCCGGGGTCTGATAGGCAAACATCTGTTCCGCCGGGATACGCTCAATCAGGGTCGCCAGCGGCGCATCAATCGAGTTGCGTTGCACTTTGACGGTGTAGCCTCGCGGGATACGTTTGCCACCCTGCCACACTACCGGCCGCAATGCCGGATTATCAAACCGCAGTTGTTCCAGCGTCACACCCATGGACCTTGCCAGCGTATCCGCTTCGATATAGGCCTCCAGCTCGAACTCATCATATTCCGGCGCCGCGTCCAGATGCAGCAACCCGAACAGCGCCTGCGCCCGGCGCTCGACATCCAGCACCGCGAGGAACTGTGGATAGAAGTTGCGCGACGCGAAGCCAAACGCACGACCGTCATAGTTGGCGATAATATCCTCAATCCGGTTGCTGCCGACTTCACGCACGGCACGCGCCAGGCCGCCGGCGCCATGGTTATAGGCCGTCAATGCCAGCGGCCACTGACCCAGCAGATTGTAATTGTATTCCAGCAGACTCATTGCCGCATGCGTGGCAACATAGGGATCCATGCGCTCATCCACAACATTGTCGATACGCATGAAGCGTTGCCCGGTCGCACGGATGAACTGCCACATGCCGGCAGCATTGGCATGCGAATAAGCGCCGGGATGAAAAGAGGATTCAACATGCGGCAAGGCGCCGAGCTCAACCGGCAAACCGCGCTCGGTGGCTATCCGGTTGATGTGCTCGCGGTAGGCACCAGAACGAATCAGGCCTTCCACAAACCGGTCGGATTGCCCCAGCTGAAAGCGCACATTGTTCGCTGCTGCGGCTAACTCTGTGTTACTGACACCGGCCGGCCAGGCATCCAGGGTTTGTTGCTGGGTCAGGGTCAGATCGGTGCGTTTGCCCGTCGCCAGCACCTGCAGATCTTCGACGATGCGGTTGCGAAACTGTTCGATCTCCCGGCGATTATAGTCGACCTTGCGGTAGACCACAGCCAGATTGCGGGCATCGTGCAAAAACCCGCTGTCAGTATCGACTTCAGTATATACACGCGTCCAGAAACCGATGGCCGGTTCCAGTTCTGCTGGTCTGGGCAACGCCTCAGACTGAGCCTGGACCGGGCCTGCCGACAGCGACAGCAAGCCCAGCAGGCCTAAAAAACACCCTAAAGCATATCGATGCAGGCTTGTTTTTATCATCAGCATAATCCACAAAACTCTCAGAACGGTCGACAAAATGCTAAATCGGGCAACTGTCAATCAATCCAGTCGCCGACTATAGATACAAGATAGCGGGTAGACAAATACACTATTGCCTGATCTTGCCCGCGCCAACGCACCCTGTCAACTCCAGCCAGCGCCAGGGAGATTATGAACTCGCAGTCCCGCGCCGGATATTCGCGCACAGGATATTGTCAGCAATCAAAGCGAGTATCTGACACTGATGACGGTATGCGCCTGCTGCGCGTCGAAACCCGAGAAAGCAGGATTCTCGGCATTCTGTGCAAAAACGTTGGACGAGACCAGCATCTCGAAATGGGCGCTGACCTGCCATGCAAGCTCTACATCCAGCTCGAACCTGTCGATCACCACTGGCGTGTTCTGTATTTCGGTTTTGTTGTAGCTGGGCCCCATTCTCAGGGACATATTCGGGGACAATGACCATGCACCACCCAAAAAGATGGTCTCATCAAAAATACCACCCGAATTAGGAATATTGGTTTCATGGAAGCTTCTGTCAGCAGAAAAAACCAGTGTAAGGTTGTCACTCGCAGTATAGTTCAACCTGCCGCTGCCCACCCAGGCCTTCTCGATATCGGGTATTGTTGCGCTTTTGAAGCGTTGCGTGAACCGGAAGATATCCACATCACCCGAAAAACTGCCAATCTGATACTCAGCCCCGACACCATAACGATTCTCGTCGGAATTGCGATTCGCCAGTGTCGGTGAAGTCCTGGATTCGTATCTGACAGACTGAGTGCCACCAAACAGGAAAGCCCTTCCCCAGCCGAAGTGACGGCCTGCCAGCAGGATATAATCGCGCTCCGACCGGTCAAGAGCGTCACTCTCAAACCCCGTTGTTGTCCGGGACTCGACCTCGTCATTGCGACCCATGATATTGGCGAAGTAACGGGAATTGTCTATTTCGAAAATTGCTTCGACGCGCTGGTTTTGCTGCACACCGCTGGTAAAATTGTTGAGCTGCTCCGATTGGCTTTTTCCCAGTATGTCCTCTTCATTGATGACCAGCAGACGCAGGTTGGTCATCTCGGAGGTCACGAAACGACCAAAAACGGTCGCATTGGTCACGTCCAGATCCATATCCTGATAGGCATCATCGCGAAAATCCTGCGTGAAATGTTCCAGCGTACCGATAATCAGGTGGCGCTCTGCGCTCGACGTCACTGAGGTCGACAACCCCAGCTGGGTCGCTTCGGAACTCAGGTGGCTGGCATCCCGATAGACATTATTCGTTGTCATCAGGCCGGCGGTCACGTCGGCGTTAAGATGAAGTGAACCCAGCGCCCTGCCTTCTGGTTGCGGAAAACCGGCCGGAACCGGAATATCCTGAAAATGAGCACTTTGTGCGCTCACACTTTGCGCAAGACCAATCAGCAATGGCACAAATACGGCTTTGAAGGGTGATTTCATGAAATATACGGCCTCTCGGGACATTCTCGGTAGAGGAAAAGACAAGGGATCCGGCAGGACACAGTCAAAAGCGCCTGTTCAGGTACTTTTTTTCACCGGTGCAGGTGAGGATACCAGCAGCACCAATCCCACTATGACAGGGGAAACAAGCAGTGAGAAAGTAAATACGCCGGAAAACCCGATGGCACGATTTCGCCCCAAAAAACCGACAACAGCACTCACACAGACATAGATTATGAGTAAAAGCGGGTCAAACATCATTGTCCAGACTCCATGCAAGCACAGTAATTGAACAGCAAACTGCCCTGTACAAGGTACAGGGCAGTTGTCATCACACGACAGCCTTCAGAAATGCTGGCCGCCTGGCGCAAGCCGCCAGACACAAGCCAAATCAGGCCTTGGCAGTTTTGGCAGTAAACTCGTTCTTCAGGTCGTCTTTTACCTTGTCGACGTCAAAGTTCGACAGCGTGCCGCCACCTTCAAAGTGATTAACAAAAACTTTTCCCACCGCATACGTCGCCGCTGCACCCAGGGCACCCATGCTTACACCACCGGCAAAAGAACCCAGACCAGGGATAATCTTGACCGTTGTAAAAGCAAACGGCGCCGCAAGGCCTGCCGTTGTCAGTGTACCCAGCAGAGTTGCAACTGTGGTCTTGATGGCTTCCTGCTTAACAGTTTTACCGTAAAGACGTGTCAGATCGCTGACCATTTTTACCTGGACGGCAGCGAGTCCCGCAAGATCGACGTAAGGCACCGGTATGAAACCCGCCGCAGCGCTCCACTTGCATTTGTTGGAAATAATTGCTGACGCCTGGTCCAGGCGTTCCGCTTTCTCAGCCATTTGCGCTTCTGTCTCGGTATCGATGTCGGTTTCGGTCTTGGTAGCCACGTTACACTCCTTATGAAATAATTTGCTGGTTAACTGTCAATTGGGCGACCGCACTTTCTCTTTCGGCCGCTTCTGTAACTTTGGGACGCTTTTATCGAATTTGGCGCAGGCCAGAATGCTCATCCAGCATATATTCCTTATTGCACCCTGTGCTACCCAAGTATCCTAAATTTAAACCCGGGATTCAAGTTCTTTCTCTATTCGTGTAACGCCGGTTTCACTTGCTGCATTTTGAATGAATTGTGCGACCAGGGCAGCACTTTTAACCGGATTATCCAGCATCACAGCATGCCCTGCCCTGGGCACAACAGAGAGTAAGCCGCGATCACCCAGCACCTGCACCATCTTCAATGCCAACGAATGCTCGAGAATCGACGATGCCTGACCACGAACTATGTGAACCGGCAGCGTAAGCGCACCAAGTGCTCTCCATAGCCGCACGCTCAACTCCCCTTTTTCCTTGTCCAGGCGCCGGAACTCCGGACTTTTATGCCAGATGCCGGGCGTGAAAGCCGGATCGGTCTTGGTCATGAGCCTGCCCCGCTTAACACGCAAGCCAAAACTGGCGAGACGGGCCAGCGCCTCGGTGTCCGCCATCACGTAAATACGCGCCAGACAATCAAGGTATGCCTGCACATCGGCGTGATGTTCAGGCAACTGCATGACATCATTGACCAGTCGTTCTCCTGCCTCCGGACTGACCTCCGGGCCGGCATCAACAATCGTGAGCGAGGTCACCGAATGATGCATTGATTCCAGTGCGAGAATCGCTACTCTGGCACCCAGGGAATGACCCACGATATGCACTGTGGCATCGCCCAGACTTACCAGAAAGTCCTGCAAATCTTCGGCGAGCTGCCAGTGTGAATACTTCCGCGCCGGGTCCCAGTCCGAATCCCCATGCCCGCGCTGATCCAGCGCCAACACATGATGCTTCGCCTGCAACGCCCCGACCAGCCCATCCCATACATGTGCATCGTTGGTAAAACCATGCAGCAGAATGCAATAGCTGGCACTTTCCGCTTGTGTGCAGGGATGGCTGAGGTAGTGTAACCGCAGGCCATCCCTGGCCCGGAAAAATCGACTTTGCATGCTTTACTCGGTGCCGTAAAGAATGTCGAGGATGCCTTCCAGCATCACCTGATTAACATCGGAAATGTGAATACTGCCATCGGGGTTGGATTCCGTCAGCAGAGTTCTGTTCAACAGCACAGCCATCGCCCTGCCGGTGCCAATGACATCATTGGGGTTGCGATAGTGATACTGCCAGGACGCATCATAGCCAACGATCTGTCCTCTGTGGCCGAACACCTGCAGACCCAGGTCCTGCACCACCCCCTGCAACATATTGATGCTTTCACCGAATGCGCCTTGCACCTCGAACGGCTCGCGCATCAATGCCTGGGTGGCAGGACTCATCAATTGCCCTTCCATCACGGCATTGGCCCATTTCACCAGATCGGCCGCGGTCGAAATCATCGCACCCGAACCCATCGTATAGGCGGGATCGGTGTTGGTTCTCTCCACGTCCGTGTGAGGGAAGCCGAACAGATCTGCTACGAACGGCCCCTGATTGTCGGCCCAGTTGACATAACCTCGCGCGTACGTGCCCTCCAGCTTGAGTTCACCCGGCGACGGTACCACGGTATCTGTCAGACCCAATGGCTCGACAAACCGGGTACGAATTTCATGCTGCCAGCTATTTTGAGTCACCATTTCGGCGATTTCCTGCAGCAGCACATAGTGTGTATTGGAGTAGTTCCACTTCTGGCCGGGCTCGTTCACCAGATAGGGTCGGTCAGCCGTGGCATTGTTTCTGGCAAAGGCTGAATTGATGGAGGCCCCGATATCGACCAGTTCACCCGGTGCATAGACAAAACCCGGCATACCGATATAACGCACGAACCACAGATCAGTCATGCTCGGTTCAACATCCATGGTGACGCCGAATGCACGTTCGAAATCCGGAAACTCATTGGTGAAACTGAAAATACCTGCCGTATGGTTCAGCAGCATTTTGATAGTGGTCACATCACCGCTGGGAAATTTGCCGGGGAAAAACTCGGACAGCTTCTGGTCGAGACTCAATTTGCCCTCGTCTACCAGTTGCATGATCAACATACCGGTAAAGGACTTGGTGGCACTGCCGATTCTGAACTTGTGCTTTGGCGTCAGCGCCTCACCTGTCTGGGTATCAGCCACACCTGCTGCGGTGTGCCAGATTTCACCGTTAGGCAGTTCAATTGAAAGCGCAACACCGGGGATGGACTTCTGTTGCAGACGCGACAGCATGTAGCTCTGGATTTCCAGTTTCTGGAAATTGATTTCCGCTGCGTCCGCAGTGTAGCTCACCGCATCGGCATTGGCACCTTTGGCCGCCGTCGCGAGCGCCGAGTACTGACTGCTAAAACTGCCCGACGCAAGATTTGTGGCCGCCAGTGGATCAGCAAGTACCTGCTTCATTGAGGCTGTGAGCTGAATACCGTTGACGCTGTTGTGGTCAGCGTCCAGCAGACCCAGCACCTGTAACGAACGTGAGTACGCCGGGTCGTTTTCGCCCTGCGCAAACAGTGAGGCATAGGTGCTGGTTGTTGAAGCGGTCACCGAAACCTGATTACCCAGTCCAAGCGCTCCGATACTGAAAGCAACGGGACTGCCCTCAACGCCATAGAATCTGCCCTGGGAATCGGTCACACCTGCCCTGGTGCCGGACACGTAATCAAGCCCGGCCACCGGAACAGACAACTTGCCGGGTGTCACCGGCCAGAGGTTTTTCAGCTGAAACTGCGGCGCCGACCCTGTGATAGAAAATGACGCATCCATCTCCGCGGCATAGTAGCGGCCGTTCATTGCAAAGACAGGAATGCTCAGGGTGTTGCCCGCCAATCGCGCCGCGTGATCATGATAACTGTCCGGCGTTCCGGCCGGGCCGATCAGGTTGGAGTCAGACACCTGCATAACTTCGGGCCCGGAGGTAGAAACCAGGGTCAACTCCACGCTGTACAGGTCGCCCCCGAAAGCCAGTTCCGGCAGCACAATACTGCCATTGGCAAATTCCGGTATTTCCCTGCCATCGACGCTGTCAGCATGAGCGCCACTGCCCGCCAGCGCTGCCCACAGTAAAACCAGCGATAACATAAACGGCTTGCCGTCGACTTGACGCAGTCGCTGCCTGCGATTGGCAATGATCGAAAAAGTTTTCATAAGCAGTCCTTCCCATAACGATGGTGGATAAAAAATCATACGCGCGCAAATTTGCGCCGCACCCTTTCCCAGCAAGCCCGCATGGTACCGGACTCGAATACGACTGCAGACCATGCTACCTGTATTTCCAGTGCATTATCTACAACATAAAACTCCATATGCAACGGCACATCGACCGGAGACGTCGACGCCATCGCCTTGTCAAAAACCCTGCCCGTCAGCGTGTACAGATCGTCCGGGTGCTGACTGTTGGTAAATTCCCCAAGATAATTAAAGCTCACCAGCGCGGGCAATGCCCGGTGCAATTCAGCTTCGGCAGCCACGCAGGCAAACACATCCGGCTGCGACCGGGTATCGGCTTGCAAGGCCTGATGAGCGTGCTGCAGCGCGTCAGGCCCGGCAAAGAGTTGCGGCGCGAGATTGAGCAGCCGGGCACGTGTCAGCCAGGCGACCTGACGAGACAAGTCCAGCGAGCCGTCACGGCCATGACTTTCCACCAACAGTGGAATTTCTTCAACTGGCAACAGGCCGCCAAGCTCACTCAATGTTGTCGCCAGCAACATGTCCTGCAACCTGAACTCGACCTGCTGTGCGGCAGACTGCCGGTGCAGGGATTCGCGCAAAGCCGCCAGTTCATTAGCAGCAATTCGCAAATGCAGCGTGTGCAACTCATTGTGCAAGCCACAATCCGGCGCCAGCGCAGCTGTCGTTGCCACAGCTTTACGATACGCATCGGACGCTGTCTGCTGTGCCGATAACAGTTCCGCGGAACGCACATCTGCCACTTCCCGCAGTAAATGGGGTGGAGACAGACGGGCAAGCCCGGTCTCGCCTGCCAGCAAGGCCTGCGTCAGCGCGTTCAGGTCGGCAATCAGCGTGCGCAATGAAACCCAGTCCGCGACAAGATGGTGCAACGCCAGCACCACCGACTCGCTGTCGCCATCAGGCCCCTGTACCAGGATGCCACGAACCAGAGGCCCTGCTTCGAGTTCAAAGGGGCGACAGGCCAGTGCTTCGATAGCAGACTGTTCTGCCTGCAGGTCGGCGGAAGCACCACGACGATAGCAAGTGAGCACGTCAGCCAGGTTCAGCGTCTCCTGTATTTCCTGCAACCATTGTCCATCCAGCATATAAAAACGTGCACGCAGGGAGTCGTGATGCTGTATCAACGCTGTCATGGCTTCCGCCAGCACGCTTTGCGACACCCGGGCCGTGACCTTCAATTCAGTGACAATGTGGAAATGCCGGGCCGCTTCAGTGCTTCTGGAACCCAGAAACCAGCGCTGCACCGGCAGCAACGCAACATCGCCGACAAGTGCTTCCCTGAAGTGCCCTGAATCCTGCCATGGTGTTAATGTACCGGCCATTTGCATCAATAGCGGAAACGCAAAGAAGTCTTTCAGCTCACAGGTATAGCCCGCTGCCCGGATGCCACTGAGCACCTCAAGCGCCTTGATTGAATCGCCACCGAGGGTAAAGAAATCGTCATGGCACCCGACACGCTCCGCACCCAGCACACGACACCAGATTTGTGCCAGTACCCGCTCCGCTTCCGTCGCGGGTGGGACAAACGCTGTGCCCGGTCCGTTGGCAAGCGCCAGCAGCGTGCCGCGCTCCACCTTGCCGGCAGCAGACAGCGGAAACCCATCCAGCAGCACCACCGAACCCGGCAGCATATGTCGGGGCAGGGTTCTCCCCAGCGCCGCAATAATGGCAGACCTGAGTACATCGCGGGCGTCCTGCTCCCGCCCCGTCACGCAATACAGCAGCAGACCCAGCTGTGGATGTAATAGCGCCAGCGCATCATCGACGCCGTCCACCTGGCGCGCAGCATGTTCAATTTCGCCAGGTTCGATACGGTAACCGCGGACCTTGAGCTGGGCGTCCACGCGCCCGGCAAATTCAAGCAGGCCGTCATCGCGCCAGCGTACAAGATCCCCGGAGCGGTACCAGCGACGCTGCAGGCCATCCGTCTGCGCAGCAACACTGAGCGTAGTGAATTTTTTTGCGGTAAGCTCGGCGGCGCCGTAATAACCCTGGCCCAACGTTTCGCCGCCAATGTACAGCTCACCTGTCGCGCCCACAGGCACCCGCGAACCCGACGCATCGCGCACGGTCAACATGACTCCTGGCAGAGGCTTGCCTATGGGTACGCCAAAGGGCCATTCATCGTGCTCATTAACCCGGTAAACAGATGCGCACACAGAGGTCTCCGTCGGGCCGTACGCATTCATTACGCGCAAGGTTTTTGCGTAATGCCGCAGATCCTCGCCAATAGCTGCATCACCCGCAGTCACCAGTACACGCAGCGCACCCAACGCTCGCTTGTCGAGTGCACGCAAAAATACCGGCGGCAAGGTGATCACGGTGACTGCCTTTTTGTACAGCCATTGCATGAAGATGTCGCTGGCGTTGCGCGCACCATCCGGCGCAATAGCCAGCGATGCACCCGTGCCCAGCGCGAGAAACACTTCTGACAAAGAAGCATCAAAAGACAGTGCAGCAAATTGCGCACAGACGTCGTCGCCGTGCACGTCGAACGCCGGAATCTGTTGTCGGATCATTGCCGAAAATGCCGCATGCGAAATCTGCACACCTTTGGGCTTGCCTGTCGAGCCGGAGGTGAAAATCATGTAAGCGATGGCGCGGGCATCCACGCTCATGCCGCCCGCAGCACCCGGACCTGCCCCGCTTGCGTTATCCGCGTAACGAATATGCTGCAGATTCTGTTGCCGCTGCTGCAACTCGGCAGCCAGATCAGCTCCTTCCTGATCGGTGCTCAGCAGCATATCCACCGAACCTTCGCCAATAATCAGCAGCAGACGGTCCAGCGGATTGCTGAGATCCAGAGGTATATAAATGGCACCCGCCGCCATCGTTCCCAGCAGTGCCGCAACGCTGCGAACGCTGCGCCGGCCGATGACGCCGACGTGCACCTGCTTACGCACGGAACGCTTGCCAGAACTCTCACCGGCACTGTCGGCGGGCCGCGCCGTGTGCAACAGATTGGCGATACGCTGCATTTCGCTTTCCAGCTCCGCATAAGACCAGTCACTATCGGCATCGCTGATTCTGCCACTGGCATTGGCAGCAGCACGTCTGAATAGGTCCGGCAGCAGGTCTTGTTCGGCGTCAGACCGCTGACTGAACAGAGCATCGCCTTCGAATGCCTGCACACATGCAGCGTCACTGTCATCCAGCCAGGGAATGTTCACCAGCGTTTCGCTGTGACTGCCGGTCAGGCCATTCAGCGTTTGCCCGAGACAGCGCAAAATCAATTCGATGTTGGCCCGGGAATAGATGACATTGTCGTATTCCGCAAGTAATCTCAGCCCCCCGTCCGCCGCCGGAAACGCGCTGACGGTAAGATCGTACTGGCTGGTGGTGGACGCAACCGGATGCACTTCGGCGACATGCGCGCCGAACCGGAGATCCTCTACGTCGGTATTCTGCAGCACCAGCAACACATCAAAGAGTGGTGTTCTGCCCGGGTCCCTGACCAGATCCAGGTTTGCGACAATAGTGTCGAATGGCACACCCTGATGTGAAAGACAGTCGTTTACTTCTGCCGCTACGGCAAGCAGGAATCTGTCCACCCGGTCATCCAGCGCCAGCGTGGCTCTGAGCGGCAGAATATTAACAAAAAAACCGATTACTGATTCGAGTTGAGGATGCCGCCTGCCGGCCACTGCGGTGCCTATACAGAAGTCCTGTTGCCCGCTGAGCCGGGCGAGCACGAGCTGCAGAGCAGCGAACAGGCCACTGAAATCACTGACGCCCATAGTGGACAGCTGGCGTGAAAAGCCAGTCCACACGGCTGGCTCAATGTCGATGTGAACCGAAGCGCCTGCACTTTGCATCAGCGCCGGCCGCGGCCCTGAGGCCGGCAGTTGCAACACCTCTACCGGGCGAGCAAAGTGCTCCCGCCAGAACTGCACGGCGTCAGCGCCGGCTTCCGACGCCAGCCAGTCGAGCTGCCAGTTGGCGAAATCCCGAAACTGCAGGCGATCTGCGGGGACACCGTCCGCGGCCTCATCCGGGCACTGATCTTCACTGAAGGTCTGATACAGTCGGGTGAGCTCTCTGGAGAATATCCCCATCGACCAGCCGTCACTGATAATGTGATGCATGGTGATAAAAAGCACACTGCCGCCGGATGTCAGTTCGCCAGCCGCAATGCGCACCAGCGGCGCCGTACTCAGATCGAAAGCCAGCCCGTTGAGTTCCTGCGCCGTCGCCTGCAAATCCGCTTCATTCAGCGCAGCCTCGAACCAGTACACGCGACTGTTTTGTGACGCATGGTCATTATTTGATGCCTGACTTGCTTGCCCGGAATCCGACAGTGGCGCGAGGGGCATCACCAGTTGTCTGACTCTGCCCCGGGCGTCCTCGCGGAAGCATGTACGCAGCGACTCGTGTCGCACCAACAGGGCATGCAATGCGCTATCCAGCGCCCGGTGGTTGATACTGCCAGCGACCGTCAGCGTGGCATGCATGTGTAACGGCGAGGGGCCGGCAGCACGAAGCTGCTCCAGCATCCACAACCTGGACTGGCCGGGCGAGACCGGGTAACTGTCTGCCTCGGGCAAGGCCTGCAAAACAGGTTCCGTCGCCGGCGTCCCATCGGCATTCAGAACGTTGACATCAATTGCTGCTGCCAGTTCGGTTAACGTTGGATTACTCTGCAAATCGCGGAAATCCAGCGTCAATCCGAAATGCGCGGCAATGCGCGAAAACAGCATCATGGCCTTCAGGCTGTGTCCGCCCAGATCGTGAAAGCTGTCTTCGCGGTAGATATCGGACTGCCCCAGTAGTTCACTAAAGAAGCCGGCCAGCGCCACTTCTGTCGCCGTCACCGGCAGTGTCCTTGCTGCGGCCTTGCGTGCAACGCGATCGGTCTGCTGAATGACGGCCTGATGCTGCAACTCATGCAGGATGGCCGCGCCGGAGTTCAGCGTGCTGGCAAGCTGTTGATAATAGCGGGACATGCTAGCGGACGATTGCCCGGCAGTTGTGCTGACTCGTGCTCTCTGGTGCGCATCAGGTGCTTCGCCGTGACCGGCGTCCGGCGGCGTCAGCGCCTGTGTTTCTGCGCTGTGTGCCGGCGCCACTGTACTGTCTTCGGCGCCCGGCTGCCAGTGCGCGGCATCGGACACCTCCAGACGGTATTGGCTGTCAGTGGTACCCTGCCGCAGCGCAAAAGGTGTGCTTGTGATGCTTTGCAGGAATTGCAGCGCCGGCGTATTACGCGCCAGTTTGACGAAATCCACACGCAGTGCCCCGACGCCGATAGCCTCAGCCTCCTGCGCAAGCTGGCGCAGGATGGTATGTTCCACACCACGGCCCAGCACACGACAACTCAGCATAAAACCGAAAACGCTCCAGACATCAATGCCACGGCGAATGAAAACACTGCCGGTCAAACCATACTTTCCATATTTGTCGGTCACACTGACACAACGAATATCGATGTCCGGCTCCTGCAGTAACGCGCCCAGTTCAGCCTCGGTATAGCGGATTCCGGTGGTATTGAACTGATTCGTCCGCTGGGACAATTGCGCCACCCGCGGTAACTCGTCCTGCGCCAGCGTGTGCATGTCAACGCGGATATCCAGTGACAGCAGAAAATCGGCATAGCTAGCGGTTGTCTTTCTTACGCTGGCGCGTTGCAGCTCTTCGGCATACATGCGGGCGCGCGCTGTATCCTCACGCGTGGCAGCGCGGGCATCAAGCAACCAGAGGTGATTGAGGAAATCCTCGCGCTCCTGCGCCGGCGGCAACTGTATAGCCAGCACACCAGGACAGGCCGCAAGTACCTGTTCACACTCCAGCGGGCTGTCATCAATGAAGACGAAACTGTCGAGGCCCAGAGACAGATCTTCGGCCAGTGTCAGAATACTCTCCGACTTTGGTCGCCAGCCGGCACACACCCGCGTCAGGTGCGCCCAGTGCAAGGGCATATCGCGCTGTTCGAACACTGCGCGTACGTCGTCCTCGTTGTTCTTGGTCGCCAGGCAAATCAGCGCACCGGCTGCGCGCGCAGCCAGCAATTGTTGCTGCAGGCGGATATGCACCGCATCAAGGCGGATGCCGTCCACACCCTCTTCACCGACAATGCCACCCCATAGCGTGTCGTCGGCATCAACGATGTACACTTTGACCGGACGCCTGCCCTGCTGATCGCACAACCTTGCGAGTCTGTTTGCCAGCGCCGCAAAGAATTCCTCGGCATAAGGGATATCGCCAAACACAAGTTCGGGGGGATAACAGACCTGCTTCAGGTCATAGGTATCGGCGAGATTTTCCAGACTCAACACTTCCGCATTGTGCATACCTGCGAGTGCATCAGCCGCATACGCAGTAAACTCAAGGTACAAGGCCCAGTCACCGTCCTGCGAATAACCGTTTTGTCCATAACAGTCGGGCCACGGGCAGGGCACAAAGTACAGGCGGCTGTCCGGACAGGCGCGCGAATAGGTGACCAGCGCCGCAGTAAGCTCCGCCAACTGTTCGGCAGCGGTGGACGCCAGTACCTGACCGTTTTCATCTGTGACCGGCCGCCACAGCACCACATGCTGCTGAGGATGCAGGCGTCTGAGTCGTGAGTCAGGATTGATCAGCTCCTGCACACTCTGATCGTATGGCAGCTGCGTGACGGTCCCGGAATGGCCACTGACATATTCGTGATACTGTAGCAGCCCGATAAGGCTGTCCGCCGTAAAATTCGCGGAGACAGTCCAGCCTGCTGCCGCGTCCTGAGCCAGCGCAGCAGGCGACTGCTGGCCGTCCAGCAAGGCAGCGAGCAAAGCGCACAGATCTGTGCCCATGGCTTGCAGTCTGTCCTCTAGATACAGACTGCCATCGGCGACAAACCGGAAGCTGAGGTCCTTTGCCAGCGGTGCTACGATCAGGCCAAATTCGAAGTGCATTGGATCGAATATTTCCTGCGGCTGCCATCGCCAGCGCGCCGCGTCTGCATCAGACACAGGGTAGTTTTCAAACACCAGCGCGTGTGTCACCAGGCCGGCGCGGGCTGGTGTCAGCGTCTGAATTTCCGCCAGCGTCAGGTGGCCAAAACTCATGCTATCGGCAAATTGTTGCGCAGTTTCGCGTACCTGTTCAGCGAACGTCGCCGCATTGGCTGTCTGAATGCGCACAGGCAAGGTATTGATCAGCATGCCTGCGATGGCGCCGACACCGGCGAGATCAATGTCGCGCCCGGCTACGGTGGCACCAAACACCACGTCATCGCTGCCGGTCAGGCGGCCCAGATAGACGCCCCACAATGTCTGAACAACGGCGTTAAGCGTGAGTCCCTGCTGCTCACACCAGCTTAACAGCCTGGCATGCAGGGCTTCCCCGGTACGAGTTTCGACAAACAGCGGACTCGGTTCATCGGCGGGTAGTCGCGGCAGATGCGTAGGCACGTCACTGCGGCTTTGATAATCACCCAGTAACTGCTGCCAGTAGTCGCGCGCCCGCACCGGCGACTGCCGGCCCAGCCACTGGAAATACGCCCGCATGCCGTTGGCCGCGTTGCCGTCACCGCCACGGGCCTCGCCAAAATACAGCGCTTCCAGCCGTTGCAGCAATAACGCGCTGGTCCAGCCATCGAGCGCCATATGATGGAAATCGATGATGAGCTCAAAACAGTCCGCGTTAATACAGACCAGCGTGAGACTGAACAGAGGGTCATGTAACAGATCACGTGGCCTGCTGCGCAACGTCGCGCGCAGGCGGGAAAGTTCATCCTCGTGCCGGTCGTTAGCAACACCCGTGTCGACAGAGTTGTCGATATACTGATAATTTCCCGACCGTTCACAAAAGACGATCTGCAGCAGGTCGCCACTCGTCGTCTGCGCAAACCCGGTTCTCAGCGCCTGGGTTTCCGCAACCAGGGCCTGCACGGCGGCGGCGAACCGTTGTTCATCAAGTGGCTGCTGCAGACGCAGGGCAACCTGGTCCTGATAGGCTGTCGGGTGGGTCGCACAATGCAGCCACATGCCCGCCTGCATCCCAGTCAGTGGCAATATTTCTTCGACGCCGGCGGCAGGCAATTGCAACGCCGCAAGCGTGGCGTCAAGCTCGGCGAGCGACGCAAAAGCAACCAGGCTGTCGGACAGCGAGAGCAGGCACTGATCTGTGTCACTGTCATCCCTATTGCCAGTCGACAGAGCCTGCAAACGGGTTAGCAGCGCGCCAAGCTCAGTACGCCAGGCGGCGGCGAGCGCAGCAAGACCCGCTGACGAGTGCGGATTCTGACCACGCAGCATCAGTTCCAGCTGGCCATCGGTGATTCGCGCCAGCACGTCGAGTCTGAAGGGTTCAACGACAGCGTCACCATGATCATTGCCGGCTGGCTCATTTGCCGGAGCCAGCCAGACATCCTGATCCGTGACGCTCTCGCCCAGATAATTGAAGCTCAGCTGCGGTCGCAGGGTCAGCGTCTGCCGCACGTCATCGTCTTTATAGAAACGCAGTGGCAGATAACTAAAACCTTTGGCCGGCAGCCGCCTGATGCTGTCCTTCACTTCGCGGTAAAGATCAAGCTGCGATTTATCGCCACCGGCAAACACAAAGGGATAAAGCGAGGTGAACCAGCCCAACGTCGAACTGCAATCACCGAGACCATCAACTGCTTCCCGGCCATGACCCTCCAGCGATAAAACGCAGCCAGCATGAGTCAGCGTGCTCTGCCAGGCGCGGATGAAAGCCGCCAGCAATACTTCCTGCGGCGTCATGCGGAGCAGCGTTGCGCTGAGCTGCAGCAGCGTCCGGGTCTCGCGCTGTGGCATTGTGTGTACTGCGCTGTCGCGCTGTATCTGTTCATCGGCAAACAGTTGTTGTTGTCCGGCAATAATCTGTTTGCCGTGAGCGACGACCTCCTGCCAGTAGCCAAGATCACGATCCAGTGCGCCGTTTGCCACCGCCGCCTGTAATTGCGCGGACCAATTGATGATGCCAAGTGCTTCACGGACTGGATTCCGGGCAGTGCTGGTTGCGTCGATGTGCACTTCAGGCGTCGCTGTGCCGCGCTGCGCGGCCAGATGGCGTTGATACAGGCGCTCAAGGTTCTGGGCAAACAGACGCCCGGACACTTCATCTGCAGCAAGATGATGAACCACCACCGCCAGATAGCTGGTATCGGCCTCCGCTGCTACGCCGACCGCGAGCAGTACCCCAGCTTGCAGGTCTATGGCCTGTTGCAGTTCCAGCCAGCACTGCTGGCGAGACTGCCTCGCCTCGACGGTTCGCAACACATAACTGCCGGTACCTCTTATGCTTTGCACTTGCGTATCAGCATCGAGCGTCAGGCGCAGAGCCGGGTGTAATTCCATTAGCTCGTCGAGCACCCTGCGCAGGACGTTGAGGTCAACGGGTTCGGCGATCCTGAACACGCTGGACAGATTAAAATGATCAGCAGGTGGGCCGCATTGCTCCAGCCACCAATGCTGGGTAGGGCTCAGCGGCCCGGATTGCAACGCTTCTTCACTCGCGACAACGGCTGTCACCGCCGCCGTCGCGGCGAGGCCGGCGAGCGTCTCCGAGGCAAAAATATCTTTCAGCGTGAAGTGATAACCGCTGGCACGGGCCTGCGACACCAGCTGAATGGCGCGGATCGAATCGCCGCCCAGGGAAAAGAAGTTCGCCTCGCGATCTATCGCCAGTGCGGCACTTCCTGTCAGCCCGAGCACCGCGGCATACAGGCTCGCCAGATCCTGTTCCGCTTTTCCGTGCAGTTGCCCGGCAGGCGTATCGCCGGTATCCGTATCTTCCGGCAATGGCAGCGCGTTGACGTCGACTTTGCCACTGGCGTTTAGCGGCAGACGTTCAATGTGCACGATTTTCGCGGGCAACATGTAATTCGCCACGCTGCCTTTTAATGCCTCACGCACCAACCCGACTGTGCTGCCGATTGCCCCTGGCCCCACCAGCCAGGCCACCAGCTCACTGCTGCCCGCCGCGCCGCGTGCCTGCACAAATGCATCCAGGACGCCGGGCAAGGACCGCAAGTGGTGTTCCACCTCACCGAGGTCAACGCGGAAACCGCGTATCTTCACCTGCCTGTCGTTTCGGCCCAGAAACACCAGTTCCCGATTGTGGTTCCATTTGGCGATGACCCCCGT
>UEXM01001705.1_pt1 | contig 17490 bp, 34 predicted proteins | sample 1796661 | NCBI WGS metagenome assembly UEXM01 (sample SAMEA4772469, study PRJEB27181) | metagenome | reverse complement strand
GGTCAATATACTTAGAGGCAAAGGTGGAAATATCGGTAGATAAATCCTCTTTAGGTCTAGTTGCTTCAACTTCTCTTTCGGCCTTATCTCTTTCATCCAAAGCCCTATTTCTTCTCTTAGCATCAAATGGTGCTTTAATTATATCTTTCCAACTCATTGTAATTTCTCCTGTATTTATGCCATTACTGTTTTTAATTCATTAATGAAATTTTGAATATACTTTGCTCTTTCGGGGTCGTCTTTCTTAACACTATTCATAACGATTTCATTTTCTTTAATTTCATTTATGATTGCATCAACAACACTAAGTCCCTTATCAAATTCTTCTTGGTATGCTCCTATTAAAAAGTCAGGATAGCCCTCTTCCCTATACATTGTTGGTTTTCCATCATTAGATTCAGCCCAACCCATGTTTTCATATTCTCTTCTAATTACTTTGAAAAACTCATTTTTCATTTCATCTTCATTTTTGAGAATACTCATCCAACTCATTGTAATTGCCCCTGTCTTTTTCTCATTTCTTCTAGAGAGATAATTGCCCACCCCATTTCTGAAATAGCCTTATGCAATCTCTTCATTTCTAACGATGGTTCAGTTTCAAATTTTTTAAATTCTTTTTGTGCCGCAAGATTTAGTGTCTTCATATTTTTTATGAAATTATCAATATCTGCGAAATCGTCTTTTAGTATCTTTTCCCAACTCATTGTAATTCCTCTTTTAATTTTTTAAGACTTTCTGAAAATGTATCTAAGACTCTATTTAGGTTTTCTTTTTTATCTTTATTCTTGGGGTCTTTTTTCATTACCTTTACCATTTCTATTATTGATTTATATTCTTCAATAAGAGTAGGAAGGTCTGCTTTATGCTTCCTTCTTGCTCTAACTTTTTTCATTCTCGTAATATTAGGATGCTCTCTCATTGTAACTTCTCCTGCATTTTCTTTTTAATCTCAAGCCATATCTCAGGATTGTTTTGTGCAAGGACTTCTTGAACAACTTGCATTTGTGCGACAATAATTGTGTCTTGTCTCTTGTGAATAAGTTTACCCTTAAATTCCATAAGGTACTTTAGACTCTCTCTAACTTCTTTAGCAAGTTTAGTTAGGCTATCTATCTCTCTAGGTTCTAATTCTGTATTCCTGAATAACTCATCTAACTTCGTATCTAACCTTTGTATGTTAGCACTTAGTAATTCGATTTCATTTACTTCCTTTTTCGCTATAATGCTGGCGGCAGATTGTTGAACCAAGGGTGCTAAGTGGTGCTTCATGTGTCGCTGTACCTGTTCCTTAGTAACATCGAGTGCTAGAGAAACGCCTTCGGTAGTGATATTACCATCAGATAGTGCTTCCTCGTAATGTTTCCTCATTGGGTCAACACACAATTTACATTTAGGATTACTGCTGTTAGTATATTCTCCCATATGATTTCTAAGATGCTGTGCAGAAGTACCGCTTCTCCAGCCTTCTCTATTATCTAAATCATCACAAGAAATAAATGCACCTTCTAAAGCGGCTTCTAATTCTTCTCTATCATCATGCTGACAGACGGCACACCGTTTGCGAGTTATCATTAAGCATCACCTAACAATTTAGTAATAAACGCATTAACATCTTTTATAACATTCATCGTTCCTTCTAAATCCATTATATTACCACGCATTTCTTTCCATGTATCGTTTGCTTCTCTGTAATCTCCATGTTCTAAAAGAGCAGAAAGCGGTATCATATCAGCAAAGACTTCTTTCAGAATAGATTGCAATTGACTGTAAGAATCTAATATGTTGTCAATTTCATCGGAATTACTGCGTTTAACTATATCTTCCCAATTCATTTTAATCAACTCGTAATGCCTTCGGATTTTGTTGATTTGCCATATCTGTCATCTAATAATTTCAATAATTCAGGTGCAAAATCTTCCCTTGTCCCACTACGGGACTCTTCACTATCAAGAGGATATACCTTTTCTTTATCATATCCTTCGGCAGTTGTTCTTTTATATATTGCTCTAATGAAAGTATTATGACCTCCTGATTTAGTTACATGTGACAAATATCCTTTCGTTCCTAAAAAGCCAGCAATTGCTTCTGTTTGTCCGGTATAGTTTTCTCCATCATTAAATCCGAATTTATGAAACGCATCTAACCAATTAATATCTTTCTTCAATATATTTTCCCAATTCATTTAATCACGCCCATAGCATTTCTATCCAACTCTTTTTAATCTCTTTATGAGTTTCAGAAGGAGGGTCGGATAATCCCCTCAACTGTAAATAATATCCATTTCTAACTTTAATGTGTTCTTGCGAACCTCTTGAAATAACTTCTCTAATTAAACTAGTCATGACCACAGGTGTAATTTGACCTACTTTGAAATTTAATATATCTTGAGCATAATTTACCTGCTTATTAGTAGCGGCTATCATTAATACCTTTTGCTCGGCTTCACTTTTAATAGGAAAAGTCTGGGCCAATAGAGCATTACCAATAGCCCTCAAATTAATCTTACCACTGTTTTCAGGATAGAATCTTTTATTTCTAATAGCAGAATTAACCCACTTCTTAACAGAAGGTAGTCTTGCTAATGCCCCTGCTCTCTTAATTCCAATAGTGTATAGATTAATCTTTTCACTTTCTAATTCCTCTATTGCATCATCAATAATTTTAATTAATCCTTTTCCTATACCGAAGTCATCTGGGCTTTCTGGCCCTGCAAATAAGGCTTGAGCCAATGGTGGATTAGCAGTATTCATACTAGAATTAGACCATTTAGTGTTTACCTTATATCCCTTTTTAGGATATTTTTTCACAAAAAATTTATCCACATAATGACCGTATAGTGGCTTAGTGGCTTCACTAGCAACTACTTCTCCATCCACTTCATCGAAACTTTTAGGAGTAGTAAATAGAGTATTTCTAGGATTTAACTTTCCTTCTGCCTGTTCAAATACAGTCAAGTCATCTTGAAACTCTTTAAGGTCATCTAGGTCTTCTTCAGTAAAAACAGTCCTAGTCTTAATTGCTTTAGTAATTTTATCCAATAACTTATATGCACCTTTATCTCCAGCATTTACAGACCTAGGCCTCCTGAATGCCGCAGTAACATGTTGTCTTAATTGACCATACAAGTTTTTAGGAACGGCTTTTCTAGAACCGTCTTTATTCTCTCGGCCTTCTGATTGAATCTGTTTATCACTAATACCTTTAAGTGTCTTTTCCCATTTCTTAAATTCGATAATAAAATCTAAGGTAGGAGAATCAATAGTATTGCCGTACTCATCTCTTTGAATATTCTTCTTCTTACTCTGTGACGGCATCCTTCTCATCCTCCTTTTTCTTAGAATATCTTACATTAATAATACTAGGGGTGGCCGTACTAACCGCCCCTGCTTCTCTTAACAAGACATCTGTATAAGAAGTTTGGGACTTTTTTACCCTCTCTTTAACTTTAGGTAGAATGCTACTAAGACTGTAATCAGAGAATCTTTCACCGTCAACATTCACAATGTATTGGCCTCCTTTAGATTGATTGATTTTAACAAAGCCAGCACTATGATGCAAAGACATATTAGTACCTAATTTGCCTATACTTCCTTTAATGTCACCATCTAGATTTAGTGCCTGTAAAAACTCTCTAGGAGTCATCATCTTGATTACATCAAACCAATTCATTCTAATTCCTCCATTGTCTTTTTCCAATCTTCTTTAGCCTCAACAGAATACTCATTATTCATTTGGCCAATAAGAAGGGCTAGAGCATACAATTCTTCTTTAATTTTAATAGTTTCTTTTCTTAACCTATCTTCATCATTAACATAATTTTTTGTATTATCTCTAATCCGACCAACTGCTCCCATAAGCCCGCTAATTTTTAAAGTCAATTCTCCGTGGTCTTTTAGAACATGGTCTAAAGGAACCATACCGGAACCACTCACATTAGTCCTATATTTTTTTATTGAATCTTTCCATGTCATATTAAATCCTCCTATTTTTGTTTTTACTTCTATGACCTATTTGCTCTATATAGTCATGACTTAAACCGTATTTAGTAAAATAACTTGGGAACCAATCTTTACCCTTTCTTCTAACAAAAGTATTCCATGCTCTTATGTCTGTGTTTTTTTTGCCGATATTAGGCTTAACCATTTCAACGAACTTAGGGAACATATCTGCACTTTCAAAAATAGTATCGGTGGGAATTGTGGCATATACCTTTTCAACTCCTTCTTTGAGCATGGGTAAGTTAGTAGTAGAATAACTTCTTTTCAATATATCCTCCCATACCATGATAATCACTTCATTCATTTTGTGCTTGTTGAGTAGCAAGGTCGCCTTTCTCTTTCATTAGCCTTTGAAGTTGCTCTTGCAATTTAGTTATTTGGCTTTGTATTTCCTGTTGCTTTCTATTGCGATACATTTCTTTACCGGCTCTTTTGTGCCAATCTTCTTTAATGATATTTTTCCAACTCATTTCCTACCCCTCATTTCTTTAATGCGGCTTTGTCTTTCAGCCATATAGTCTCTTTTCTTTGGAGGTTGTTTCTTCGCTGGCTTAATTTCTTCCATAGTATCAACAAGACTTTCTTTCATCAGATTTTGGTAGTATTCACCTTTCCAATGTAAGAAGCCATTTAACTTTCTAGAACGGTATGCGTCTTCCACTTTCGGGAATAAGTTGTTCAATCCGGTATGAACCATAAGCATAACTCTATGAGTTAGATATTCCCATTCTTTATTTGCTGCTTGTAAATTTTCCTTCTTATCCCAACTTCCCATAAACTCTAGGTAAGGGTCAATAACCTTTTGAAATGCCTTGCTAGCCACAGTATGAGCCGCAGTTGCCGCCTTTCTTCTGCTTTCCACTTGTTCATCTGAAAGTGGTTTAGAATATTCAAAGACAATTTTTTCTGGTACTTTTAAATCGTCTAGTTGCGCTTTATTAGGTATATATCGCTTTTCTAACTCTTCTCCTACGAATTGAACAGAATCCATCCAATGAACCTTTTCATTTTCAAAATACCTGCTTTTGGGAGGTCTATTTAAATTCCCAGTAGGGATATTAAATAACGCTTCGGGAGGCGTAAGTGGTAGTTTCTCTCTTTTGAGAATATTTTTCCAACTCATACTTTACTCCCCCACATCGAATAGTTTCATTAATTCACTACGAAGTGCTGTATATCTCTTCTCGTCTATTTTTCCTTTAGAAAATAACTTGCCTAATTTATCAATACCTTGTTGATATGTTCGTGCGCCAGTTTGTAGTTCAGGAGAACGGGTTGAAATATCGTCTTTTGCAGATGTAGGGTTTTCCTTTGAAGCCTTTGAGCCGTATTCTCTAAAAGAATCTGGGCTTATATTTCGTTCATTATCTGAGCCTTTTAGTACATCTTTCCAACTCATACCTTATTCCTCCTGAATACTTTAGCCCATGCTTGAACCTTAGTTAAAGTAGTAGCCTTTTTCTTTTGGCCGGTGACTAAACAAGTACCATAGTCATTTTCAACTTTGTCAAGTTTAGCAGATTCCTTATCGAACCAGCCTTCTAAATAATTACAGCGTGTCATATTAATCACCTTTCTAAAATAGGTACTTTAATTTTAGTACCTTCATCTTTACACGCTTCAAATTCATCTAGTATGTTTTGTAAATCTCCTTTAACCCAAGAAGGCATCTTTGAACCCTTTGGAGGGTTTTTAGCCTCTTCTAAAAACATTTCAACTACATGTAAGACATCTTCACATAAGCCGTCTGCTATTTCAGAATGTCTTCTCATATTATTCTTAACACCGATGCTTTCATAATAATCAGATAACTTCTCAACAAAGTCGATATACTCTCTTTTCAAATCAGCACAGCATGATTCTGCTGAATCGAACTCGATATTCTTTAGTACATCTTTCCATGTCATATTAATCACCTTATTTTTTATCAAAGGGTAATTATCCCTTCAAATTTAATACCGCCCTTATCGTTGATTGTAACTTTTTGAGCATTATATTCCTTTTCCATAAGTTTTAGTATTTCTTGGAGGGGGATTCCATTATTTTTTAGATTTCTAATTTCACTTTCTAATTCCTTAACATAAACAGTATAACTTTCCTCATTAGGATTATCCCTTATTTTTCGACGAAGTTCTTCATCGAGGTACTCTTCTAAAACTTTAGGAAAATGATTCAATAGTTCTGTCCTTGCGGCCTTCAAATCGTAATTTCTTTTTGTTTGAGCCTCACCTATATTGAAAGGTGCTTTTCTTAGTGTATCTTTCCATGTCATAATAATCCTTTTCCTGTTAATTGTTTAAAATAGAATCGTTTTTGAAAAATTGTGGCGGAATTTTTGTGGCACTAGCGTCAGCATTTTTTTATTAATTAATGTATTCCCAGAATAAAATCTTAATGATTTAATGTTAATCTATGTTTAATGAAAGTTGTTTAGTGGGCTTTGGATGATATAATGCTATAATCTGTGCTTTTAATGATTTAAGTTTAATGGCTATTTCTTTTAATTTAACCTTATTATCCGGTGTAACTTGTATGTTCTTATTAGTGGTATTAGATTTAATGTCCGAAAGTATTGGTGTAATAATGCTAACTATGTCATTAAGGTGCTTAATGGCATCATTCTCATCAACCACTATCAATCCCGTATTGAGCGAGTACTGTCTATGGTATAACTATGCCGGTATAATGGCGAAATATTTAACCTTTAAATGTTAATATTGGCTAATTAACCCCTTAATATGGGCATTTTAATGTTAATATTGATAAATAAAAAATTTGTACAAAGCCATATGGTTGTGTAAACCTATAGTGGTTCTATATAGAGGTTTTAGAAATATATACGCTACTTCAAATAGAAGCAATAATCACCTAAATAATCCCATCAACTCAATTAAAGTGTTATCTTTCATTATTAAAAAATAACCTATTATCCATAAAGAATGTCTGTAATAGACATTCAAGCCATCTATATAGATGAATTACGACACACAACCATATGGTAGGTGCTTTGCCAGTGAAGAATGAACGACTAGCCTAATTATACCCTAAGTGGCTATATTATTGCTTCGGGGGATTGAAGCATTAATCATACACAATAAGGAGTTGATTATTATGGATATAGATAAATGGACAGAAAGAGCCAGCATGATAAGTGCATGGCTAAATGAAAACGATGCAGGTGCTATGACAAATGTAATTCAAGTTAACCTTGAAGCAGGTAATAGCGCAACAACCGATGAAGACCGAGATAGATTTTGGGAAGCAGTTAGAGCATTATGCAAAACACTGCCAAATAGCCCAATTAAGAAAGGAAGGGGTTCAACACTTGCTCCCGAAATTCAAGCGGTTCTTGACTCAATATCAGATGAAGTCGCACAGGCGGCCTCTGATTTTTTTGCTACTGGTAGCATGAATATGCTAGTATTGAAGCACGGTAAGTCTGGCGGTGGTTTATTCACTGCTGATGAGTATTCAGCATACATGTCAAGTACTATTGTAGGGTCGCTCAAAAAGCGTCTAAAGAATGGTATTTGGGATGGTAGTCGTGATGGACTAAATACTCAAACCTTCAATCTGGAGGTTGAAGAAGAAGAATGATTAGTGCGGAATATCCCCCGTAGCCCCATATTCCACACTTACCACAATACAGCCTGACCGAATAGTTTGGTACAGGGAAATGACGAGGAAACAAAACTCATCCGGTGTATTTGGGCTACTAGGCCAGTAGTCTGACATTAACTGATGATACAGGAGCGTCTAAATGTATTGTGGTGGGTGTTCCACTCACATTATAACCGGCATAGACTAATTAAAAACTATTAGTAATCTGTTAATTCAGTCTATGCCGGTTGTAGCCTTTTATTTTTTTATAGGCTGTTAAGTAACAAAGTAATGATTATTACATAATCACTTAACACCATATGGTTGTATCTTTGCTCAACCCTAGATATACCGCAGGGTGTTATATTATTGTCTCAAAGGGTTTGAGGTTGGTATTAGGAGTTATTTAATACAGGAGATGACAAATATGGAAAATGATAAATGGACAATGAAGTCTAACGACATAAGAGAATGGCTAAAGCATAATGATGCTGGTGCTATGAGTGCAGTAATAGCAGTAAACTTAGATGCTGGCGACTTAGCCACAACTGATGAAGATAGGGACCGTTTTTGGGAAGCAGTGAGGGCTTTGTGCAAAACCCTACCAAACTCACCTATCAAGAAGGGCCGTGGTTCAACACTAGAACCAGCAATTCAGGCATGTGTGGATTCTGTTCAGAATCGCATTCAACTTGCCTTTGCAACTATTTCGGACTCTGACCTAATTTTGGAAGTAATGCTTCCACATGGTAAGACCGGAGGCGTTTACGCTGATATTGAGGCATTTGCAAAAGACATGTCTACAAAAGCAGTGAGAGTACTAAAGGCGGCTTTGAAAGAAGACCGTTGGAATGGTACAATGACTGATGAAGGATTAACTAACATGACTCCGCTAGTTAAGGAAACATCAGACAATGAAGAAAGTGACGAGGACTCAACGGAGGAATCACACTGATACTCACTTCAAACCCTTTGTGGCCCCAATTTACACTCATCGGGCAATCGGAATACAAGTTAAAATTACAATAGTCTGAACTAGTCAATGCGATAAGATGAGAGAAGGGGAATAACGAGAGAAGAATGAAACCTACTCGTTATTCCCCTTCCAAGCCCCTTTTTTTTTAAGAACGCAAAACGACAAAGCACATTTTACAACCATATGGTAGTGGCTTTGCGCTTCCTTAAATAACCCTTGATTCAACATAATATCATGGAGTTAACCACCACATACGGGAAAACAGTGTATAATGACGGAACGATTAGAAAAACAATGGTGTTTCAGTTTGCTACTGAGCATGCTATGGTAGTCTATTGGAATAAAAGAGACAAAGACGCTGGAGTGGAATGGCAAATGGATATAGAGGCACTACAAATAAGCAATCAAGACTTTGTTGAGTTTGGAGAAGAAGTCATAGGCATTACATTAGGAGATATTGAAGACAAAATTTCTGATGAAGAGATTGTACGAAGACATGGTAAGGCAGATAAAATACAAGCAAGATGGGAATTGATACAGGAACAGTTTAGACCTAGTGAAGAATATACAAGAGCAGTTGAGCGCACTATGGAGATGATGAAGCATTCGATATACAAAAATGCAAAAGATTTCGATAACTTCCGTACTTCCACTTTGATGTTATTTAGGGAGTTTCACATATGAGTTGTTATGAGTGCGGAAGCCATAACTTAGAGAAAGAAGAATCAGATAGCGGTACATTATTCATTTGTTGTAATGATTGCGATTGGGTTCAAATATACTCTTTGTATGTAGAAGATAATAGAGAATGATTAGGGGTAAAACCCTTTTCATCTCTATTTTTTTAAAAGATGGGCTACCTCCAAAGTACACTACCATATGGTAGTAACTTTGTACTGGCCTATATTACCATCTATAGCCTATATTAATAGGTGATAATATGTATTTGTCAGATAAAAAGGTATGGAGAGTAATTAGGAAATATATCAATCGAAGAGGGGATTCAAGAACCGAAAATGTAGGAGTATTTACTACATTAGAGAAGGCTCAGAAGGCATTGATGAATAAATTGATTGATATTGCAACTAGCAACATAAGAACCGCAACAACGGTCAAAGGTGCAATTCGTGGAAATGGTGTAGCAACAGTTCATATGTTGACTGATGAAGTCCGAGAACACGGAATGACAATTGAATCAATTTACATCAGTGAATGAATGTGATTTGAATAAAAATGATGCAGGGTGACTTACATTGGCCCTGCATCATTTTTTTTTCATATTTAGGTTAAATTACCAAAGCATTACCATATGGTAGTAACTTTGTAGTAGCCGATATATACTGTAGTATGCCTTGTTATTGTCTCAAGATACTTTAGCGGGTTCTTGAGACAAGTTGGTGGCCGAATGCTCTTGGAAGGGAGTAAGGCATACACTAATCGCCGTTGTAGCGAGTTTAACCTTTCATCCGATACCCAAATGGGCGAGGGTGGGGCAATGAACCTATGTTCCCCAAAAGGGCATTGATTAACTATCAATGAATAGAATGTGTAGTTTGTGACCTCATATATGAAATGCCACAGCGCACTTTCAAACTTAGTGATGCAAGATAATTCACTCACAATGCGGGAATCCAAAAGATAGCCCGTCCAACACCTTTCATTCCCATATGGAGAAATGAAGGTGAAAAGTCAATCACATACTACATGTGATTCTGCGAACAATTAAGTCCCATAATTCTAGACAAAATGGGTAAAAAAAAAAGCAGTATTGTAGTGATTGACCTATTAACCGGATTTTCTTCATTATTTTTTTTAAGGTTTCCACTAAACCAAAGTCCCATTACAACCATATGGTCGTAACTTTGAGGGAGCCTAGATAACCTACAGGAGCCATTATCATTACAAGGTGATAATATGGGAGTAATGATGAATATAGACTTGATGACTGGAGAAGGCACTATTGATATACAATACTGCTCTGATGCTTTTCAGTATAGAGGACAAATAATGGCTTTTATTGGACGATTGCTAGAAAGTGATAGTAGAATAATGCTTGATAGGTGCAGAATAAATAGAGAACTAAAAGTTATCCTTAATGGGTACTTTTCTGCAAAGAACCAGAACAAAATTCGCCGCATGGTTGAAAAATTGTTCACTAAGAAAAACGATGAGTGAATTATCTAATTTTCACTCAGTTAACTGGGTATTACACCCAAAAAGTTGGTTTCACGGGGTCTTCGGCCCCCGTGGAACCTTCCCCTTATTTTTTTAGGGTTTCCGTTCCGCAAAGTGCCACTACAACCTAAGTACATAGTATTAACGAGCGATTATTTGGAGGCAATATTTCACTACCGGAATAGTGGACTATTAGTTAATCTATCTTTCAATTGAGCGTATAACTATGGTATAGGTATTCAATATGAATATAATATATCATATAATATACAATGGAAAAGATGTTTCCACCGAAGTTTCCACCCCAAAATGGAAATATAATTAAAGAAACTAGAGGGTTATGTAACATAAGTATAAAGATATATTTTTATTCCATTATTCCATTATTCCATATACTCTAAGGCAATCTGACAAGTATATCCCCTTTGTTTCTTATGGGATATGAACCCCTTAGATTCTCTAGGGTTATGTATAGACCCTATGAGATAGTGACCCCCTAAAAAAAGTGGAATAATGGAATAATGTCAAACCTCCTAGAATTAGAATAGTTATGTATCACAACCCTGTCGTTTTACTACCTATTATTATTCCTCTTATTTTTCCGGTGGAATAATGTTTGCCTAATTAAAATGAGCCATTTCTTTTTTAATTATAATTCGATATATCGTAATTAGTTAATTATTATTGATAATCATTATGTTACAGGTGTAATAAGTAAAGGTGTCCGAATTACTGCCGAAATAGGTTATTGACTCTCCTTATATATGTTTAACATGTGGAGAGTTTGCCCCGTAGTTAGCGGGGAGGAATTGAGAAATATGGAAGATGTAAAATGGGACAGTCTCGTTATCGAGATTAACGATTACCTAGAAGCAGATGAACAGTTAGACGGCGCACTCAAGCAAGTTGTTGAGTTGCACCTTCAAGTTGGTCAGGAAAACCCGAATGAAAGAGATGCGGCTACAAACGCACTAAAGGCACTATTGAAGGGCCGTGATGGTTCACCTTTGGGCCGTCGTGGACAAAGAAGTAGTGTTCCGGCAGCAGTTAGAGTAGCAATTGACCGCATTTGTGGAGTTGTTGAAGAAGCGGCATTAGCGTACTATAACCATGATGGTATTATAGCGGCAGTGTCTCTAAAACACGCAAAGTCCGGTGGCGGAGTATTTGACTCTGCTGAAGACTATGCTTCGGCACAGACTAAGAAAGTACGAAACATGCTTTCTAAGCAGTACCGTCTAAAGACATGGGATGGAAGCGTTAACTCGCTTTTGTCAGATGATTCTTCAGAGTGAAGTAATTCGCTTTGATTAAGTCGGTATAGATTCGCCTTAACAGGCTATTGCCCTCATCGGGAGTTCGCTCTCGGTGGGGGCTTTTTTTATTGACTGTTAAGTGACCCTAGATTGGCATTTAATTGTTAATCTAGAGGGGGGGGATGACCTGTTCACGCTTGATATAGTGTGGCCCCCCTTAGTATTGGAGCGAAAAGTAATACCAAGTATTACCGCTTCAACGGGAGAAGTCGAGCGCAAGGGGCTACAATAAGAAGATATGATGTATTAATACATCGCACTCCTTCTCCCACCTACTCACAAATAAAAATGGAGGAATAAAAATGATAACAGGAACAGTTGAACAACAAGCAATTTGGGAAGAAATACAACATGGAACAGGACACATTATTGTGGATGCTGGTGCAGGTGTAGGTAAAACTTTCACGATTGTTGAAGGAGCGAATAGAGATAATGGAAATAAGAAAGCGTTTTTGGCATTTAATAAGTCAATAGCGACTGAATTAGGAGAAAGACTTCCTAATGATGTTGAAGCAAAAACTTTCCATGCTTTAGGATTTGCAGCATTAAGGGCTGCTGGTATAAAGACCAAAGTAAACAACTTCAAAGTAAAGAATATTATTGATGATATTCTAGGTCGTGACTTTTATGCACAGCCGCTAGTTAAACTAATTAGTTTGATTAAAGGTTCTTTGACTGATGCTGAAGATATTTCTTCAATACATGGATTGATTGATGAATATAATGTTGAGTTTAAATCAGACCGTGAGGAAGCAATCGCATTAGCGAACATTCCAGCCATTCTTAACAGATGTATGCAGAATACTTCAATGATTGATTTTGATGATATGATTTGGTTGCCTTTGGTACTAAACATGCCACTACCTACCTTTGATACTCTATTCGTAGATGAAGCACAAGACTTCAATGAAATGCAAAGAGAGTTGATTTCTAGATGTGTGGGTAACGGCAGATGTATTATTGTGGGCGACCCTAATCAAGCAATTTATGGATTCCGTGGAGCAGATTCAAATTCAATGAATATGTTTTCTCAGAGATTAGAAAATGGTTCAAGAGAAATCAAGCGTTTCTCCTTGAGTCTAACTTGGAGATGTCCTAAAAGCGTCGTTGCTGAAGCAAACAGATATGTAAGTAACTTTAATTGCCGTTCTGATGCAGAAGATGGTATGGTAGTGGTAAATGCAGCGTTTACTCCTTTAGAGGGAGATATGGTATTGTGTAGATATAATGCACCTCTAGTTTCTGCTTTCTATGACTTAATCCTTCAAGGTAAGTCTGCCTATATTCTAGGCCGAGACATGACCAAGGGATTGATTAATGCAGTAAAGAAAATTACTTCTAACGAAAGAATGGGTTCAGAAGAGTTTATTGATTTACTAAAACAAGACTATGCTTTCCAATATAATAAATTGGTACAGGCTGAGAAGTTTAACCAAGCAAATAATCTTGAAGACAAGCACGAATGTTTGCTCATTCTTTCAAGTAAGGCCGACACTGTTGGCGGAATTATTGCTGAAATTAAGAGAGTATTCGATAACAATGACAAGGGTGAGATTATGCTATCCACTGTTCACAAGGCTAAGGGTCTTGAAGCAGACACTGTATATATCCTTGCTACTGAAAGAATGCCTCACCCAAAGGCTACTAATCCTAAAGAAGAGAGGAACATTTGCTATGTAGCAATTACTAGAGCAAAGAAGAATCTATTCTATTGCGGGCCAAAACCAAGGAGTTGAAAATATGAATAAATATAGTATAATGATAAAAACACTAGATGAATGGGAGATAACCAAAGAAGTAGCATGGGATAAAGGTACTAAAAGCGTAGTATTCTTAACAGATGCTTCTTTCGACTTGTCTGAAGTAAATGCAGATGATGTAGTTTATTACAGTAAGTTTAGCGAATGGGCGAGTATGTTTATGGGGTGTATTTGAATGAAGAAAGATTTTAAAGTAATGCAAACGATGGATTGCAAAACTTGTGACGCTAAGGTTAGATATGATATACATAGTAGTGTATCTTTTACTGATGCGTGGAGGAAAATGCAAGTAATATGTGTATGTGAGGAATGAATATGGTAGGATTAAAAAATATGGATAGTAATAAGCCGTCTTGTGCCTTTTGTAAAGGTAATAAGACTAGAACATCAGTAACGACCTGTGATAAAACTCACAAGCCTGTTTGTAGTGATTGCGCTACAATAGTGCCGGTGACTAATAGTATAGATGAGTCACTAATACAGGTGATAGCGAAGAAACATGCCCCAAGCAAGCATATAGGTAAATTAAAGGAAGCAGCAATTAGAAGAGGTGAAGAATTTGAGTTTTGAAAAGGAATGGAATAAGATAGCCAAGAAAGTCTACAAGAATGCGGTTAATCATGGTTTTTGGAAAGAGGTTCCAAATGACGGTGAACGAATGGCTTTAATCCATGCTGAAATAAGTGAAGCATTAGAAGCACTAAGGGATGATAACCCTACTTCTAATAAGATTATGGAATACTCATCTGTCGAAGAAGAATTGGCAGATGCAGTAATCCGTATTATGGATTATGCTTTTGGTAAAGACTTAGATATTGCAGGTGCAATAAAGGCTAAGATTGAGTACAACGAAAGCCGTGAATTTATGCACGGTAAATCTTTTTGATGTGATATTATGAATGACTTAAAAAAGGAATATTTGCTCGGTTGGGCATCTAAGTATATTGATGATGTCACCGATTTAGAAATAAAAGGTGATGTAATTCATCTATATGTTAGTGGTAAAAGGGTAGGTATTATTGCCTATCAGAAATTATAGTCAAGGTAGTACATAGGTATCTATGTCAGCCCTACCAAGACAAAGAGGTTTGCTAATAAAAAAACGCTACTTAGCGGGTTAAGTGTTTGAAGTGTATCATTGTGATTATACCAAGGTCATCTACATTAAAACATAAGCGTGTTTATCCTCAACCTTTTAGGTGATAATATGATTGATTGGATTAGAAATAAATTTAAACAAATAAAAAGGATTCCGGTTATTCCGGCTCCAAAATGCACAAGATGTGGCCTTAGAGCAACATATGATATGACTACTACCTTCAATGAAGAAGTAATAGAGTTTAGATTATGTGGGTCATGTTTGGAGGAATATAACGCTCTTTACAACTCACGGTGGATTCCACCACTAGTAAAAAAGGAGGAATAATAATATGGATAATAATATGAATGAAATAGAACAAAGAATAACTGACTTGTTAGACCAAGAATACGGAACAGTGCATGACCCTGTTGATACACCATTTAGGCAAAAAAAGAGAATAGGGGCAACTAACGCAGTAGGTACAGCCGTTGCTAATTATTTGGATAACCCTAGCCCTGTCAATTACAATATGATGCTAACTGCTATGTTAGCCTATCAGTATTGGACTCAAAAGCCTACCTTTAATGAATTAAAATATGGAGAGGATTTCTGATGGAATGTCTAGAATGTAAAGGTAAAGGATATGTGATTGAACCTGACCATCAGCATGATTGTATGATTAAAAAGGAATGCGTGTCTTGTATGATGGATGATAATTATAGAGAACATCTGTCATTTGAAATGAGCAAACTTTTAGCAGGTCTTAGTAATCAGAAACTAGCACAGACCGTTGCTAGTCTTTTGGTTAATCACAGTAAATATATTAATGACCCTCAAGACTTTTTAGCGACTGTCGAGGGATTTATTGCACATAAGAATGTATCTAACATTTTTGCGTTAGCAGGAGGGATTTGAATGAATAGAGAACCAAAAACAAATGTTGAATTTAGAATAGTAAATAGTGAAGGACTACCGCCTATCTGTATATCACAGAATGAGAATGATGAGCCTAAAGTGGTTCTGAATACTTATCACAGGATATGGCTAAGTTTGAATAGAAAATTAATTGCAGGGATTATAGATAATTTACCTGAAAAGATTGACGCAATCTTGACGAGTTATCTTATGGAACAAAGGCAATTTGAAAAAGAAGATGCAGAGATGATGTCCTGATGGGATATATGAAACATTTATCTATGATGTTATCGGATGGAGATTCGGTGGCGGAGATAGCAACATGGATTGTTAAAGTGAACATGGAAAGAAATTCCCATATCACTTACAATGATGCACTCACACTAGCAAAACAGTACAAATTAAATTATAATGGTGAATAAAAATGGCTGAAACAATAGTAGCAAAAAGACAATTAGGTTCGGGTCGATGGGACAGGGCTTTAATGAGAAAGATGGTTGAATTATCCGTAGCAGATAATTACGAAGAGGCTAAAGAAGAATGGATAGCCACAGGTAATGTTTGGTGGGGCGGAGAAGACAATATGCCGGATTGGGTTAGAAACTCGCAAATGGGGCGAGGTAAATGTCTTTGCGGCCATACAGTAGTATATCACTTTGAGATAGTTAATACAGAAAACGGTATAGTTGAATGTGTTGGTTCAGACCACATTAATACTTATTTGATTATGAAAGAAATATCTAAAAGAACAGGAATAGATATTGCTGACATTACCCAAGGAGATATTGATAAGTGGATTCAAGAAAGGACTAAGACTATGATGGCTAAAGCGTGGATGCACCAGAACGGTGAGCAGTTTAATGCTATTTATGACAGAATCAAAGAAATTGATATTATGGTTAATGTTAAGAGTACTAATATGTATTGGGATTTCGATGAACAGGAATACCGATATTCTTCTAAACTAAGAAAGAAAGGTGAAGGAACACCTACTGATTCGTGGTATAGAATGGCTTCTATCGTTTGGAGATGGGAACACCCACAAAACCGTAAAGTACAGTCAAGAACAAGAGGTTATCCAACCGATAAGTTATGGCAAGACATGATTATTTTTGATGCTATGTGTAATGTTAAACATAGAGAGTTTTACAACAATAAAATCGCTTATGCTCAAAAGAAGACCACAGAAGAATTAGCACGAAGAGAAACAAGAAAGGCTAGAGAAGAAGCAAGGCGACAGCGTATTCTTGAAGAACAAAGAAAAAGAGCCGCTATTCAAGCAGAAAAAGACCGTATTTACAATCTTCCTGAAAATGTCGAAAAGCGTAGGCTTGAAGCAGAAGCGGCGGCAGAAAGACTCAGAATTAGAAGAGAAGAAAGAGAGGCTAGAGAGGCTAAAGCCCAAGAATTGAAGTTAGCAAATGCAACTGAATATTTGGATGGTGCATATGGTTTAGGAGAGGAATTTGAGCAGATGTGTAATTACTACGGTATTAGAGCGTTTGATTCTAAACTAGGCAGTAATGCTTGGGAAATGTCTTTCCTGAAGAGTGTTAAACAGCAAATGGTACTTAAAAAACAATTATCTAGTACTCAGATAACTAAACTAAAGGAGATACTAAATAAAATGGCTTCTCCAGCCCAGATAAATTATTTACAGGACTTATTT
>UEXM01000481.1_pt1 | contig 17498 bp, 27 predicted proteins | sample 1796661 | NCBI WGS metagenome assembly UEXM01 (sample SAMEA4772469, study PRJEB27181) | metagenome | reverse complement strand
TCATGTCAAGTCAAATTGTGTGTTCTTAAATGCCTCTTCGAGGATGTTCTTGTTGTTCATGTCTGCCCTGAACCACGCATTGATGAGCGCAAGTTCGAAGCTACCGCAATGGGTTTGGCGGAGGGAAAGTCTTTCGTGTTGTGTCATTGAATTGAATTTGTGTGGTAACTCTCTCTAACTATACACTCTTCATAAATGAAGAGAGTGTATAGTAAGAGTGAGTAATGGTTAGTGGTGCAGCACCGTGATTAGTGCCAATGTTGCCATCCAAGCAAGGAAGGCAAGGAACGAAAGGTTGAATTGTTTGTTCATGTAAACACGTTTAAGTGGTTGATTGATAAGGTTTTACGCGGTGCACTCTCCAATAACCCATACCTTCATACGGGTTGGAATAGCGTGCCGTCTTGATGGCGGCATCAATGTTCGGTGCTTCGAATGTCCAGTCCCGCCAATCATCGCGGTCATAGCCAAACGTTACAATCGCTCGGTACTTTTGCATATCAGAAATTCTTGTGTAAATACCCTGACAGCATAAGCTGTTGGTTTACATCGGAGGTTGGTGTTTTGAGGATGGTCTTTACCCCTTCGTCCTCCGAAGCAAGTTGAGGGCATACGTTGTACTCTTCGCAAATGAAGATGAAATCGTTGACTTTCATTGAAAATGAATTTGAAGTTTAAGTTTTCAAAAATAGAGCCGCAACAGGATTCGAACCTGTTCTTCCACTTCGTGGCGTACTGTCCATTTATACGATACGGCTTGCGGAGCGAATGTCAGAGCGGCTTCGAACCCCAAAGACACCTCCCTCAAAACTCGTCAGTTTTGACACATACGCCTCACGGCGTTTCGTCCAATTAGGACTCGTCAGTGTGCCTGATTCAATTCGTCTACGCCATCAGCCCATTGGGTTAGGTTCTGAATGACTGCCTCCACAACTGAAGCGTCAGAATCCTTTGACATTGAAACCATCGAAGCCATTCCTTTCACGTCACTCGGTACAAGACGGGCGGCACGATTCAGTTCAGGTAGGTACTTGCCGTGATGAAAGTCGTTGAGGAACAGGACGGCACGTCCAACAGGTTGTTTGAAAAAATTGTCCATCGGGTTGGGGATTAAGGGGTTTAACTTTCTCTAACTACACACTCTTCACAAATGAAGAGAGTGTGTAGTAAGAGTAAGTAACAAGGGTTCAGAGGTTGATTGATTTGGCGTTGTCGAAATCGAAGATGGCTTTCTCACCACGTACCGCCGCCAATTCCATCGCGACATACTTGGATTTGATGATGTCAGAAAGTTCAAGGTAGGCGAATCCCTCATCGTCAACCCATCCGCCAATGACTTGAGTTTGGTGGTCGAAAGCCCCATCACGCAGGTGTTCCATCACCTCCCTGAATTTGGTGAGAGATAGGTTGTCGTTCTGAATTTTGAAAACACGGCAGTCCTTTGCACCGCCTACTGCGAATCCACCGCCAGTGTAAACACCAAGTTGTTTGGGTCGTACACTGAATCCCTCACCTGACTGAAGGGTTGCATAAAGTTTGAAAATAGTGTCCATTGAAATTGGATTTGGGGTTTAAGGTTTAACTCTCTCTAACTACACACTCTTCATAAATGAAGAGAGTGTGTAGTAAGAGTGAGTAATGAGGATTCAAGGATTCAAAGGAGAGAAGCAAGCTTCTCCATGGTTGACGCCAACTGCTTCTGAAGTTCCTTTGCTTCAGCCTTCGCCTTCGCCAATTGCTTCGCCTTCGCCCTTGCATTGGCACCGCTCTTCTCCGAGACCTCGAAGGCAGCTTCCTTTGCTTTAGCAACCGAAGCCTTCTTCGCCTTCTTCGAAGGCTGTATAGGTGAGTCGGCCTTGCCGTGGAACAGCTTCTCCTGACGGTCGGCAACTCGTTGCTGTGGAGTGGCTTTCTTCGCCTTCGCCTTGGAACGCTTAGGTGAGGACTTCTTTTTGGGCTTATCGAAGGTGTAGATTCTCGTGTTCAACTCATCGTTGAACCGAGTCACTTGGAGTTCAGGACCGAGTTCCTCGGTAACTACCTTCGGCTTCGCCGACTTGACTTCGAGGTTCTCCACATACTCCATTGCTTCGAGAAGCAATTCCATAGCTTTGTTCTTTCGGTATTCCGTAGGACGGAATTCTGCTTTGTTCATTGCCTTGAGGCAATCATTGAAATTGAAGTTGGACATTTTGAAGGGGTTTAAGTATTTATGTTTCTCTAAGTATACACTCTTCATAAATGAAGAGAGTGTATACTAAGAGTAACTATATAGATTTCGGCGGCTTAGTAATACCCCGTTAAGGGGTAAGTTCAGACGAGGTTGGAAGATTGGGGAGGGATTGTTCCTCCTCCTAGGAAGACTCGTTGCATAATGCCTAGGGTCTCGCAGGGAGTGCATATGGGAGGCATCGACCCAGTTTCTTGTCAGTATCTTATACTGACAAAAAGCTGAAAGTTGTGCGGCAAGTCGTGGGGGGACTATAGGGGGGCCTTCGCTAAAAGCGTTTGGGTATGCACATGTACACGTGTATATATATATATAATCCCCACTCCAAACATGACTAGAGGCTTTTTTCAGCGTGATTTGATCCTATTGCCTTCAGAGGCAAATTCACCTGAGGCTATTTAACAACCGTCTAATCAGCTACTTAGAGTCAGTCACTTAAACCTTTTGTTTACTATTGACTTTTAAAAAAATCGTTTATACCTTTACGGCATATCGAGACTGATCAAGAAGGGATAAGCATCCACAGTGTTTTTTTGTGTATGCACAGAAAGAATCAGTTATATCGTTTATGGGGCGAGGATAGTTGTGTCTTATATTTGCGTCATGAAGAGCATCAAAGCATCCGGAGATCCAGTCCCTCAGTCTAGTTTAACTCAGCGCAATAGAGAGAGATCTTCTTGGTTAAAGAGGAAGGATCAGTTGGAGAAAGCCATTGAGGATGCTAAGGGTACACCTGCTGCAAAGATTTTGGTTAGGCGTTACAGGGAGCATGTAAAGCAACAGCCTAAGTTTTTGAAATAACAAAAGGCAGTATATTTGCTTTATGAGATCAAAGAAGCAATATCCTCATCGTGTACTGTTAAGGCAGATGCAGTTTGGGGGGTTACTTGGTGACCCGGAGAAAGAGAAAAAGAAAGAGAGTACGGGGTATGCTAGGCTTGATGCTCGTTTGGCTAGGTTAGCAGAGCAGGCTCAATCTGACACCAGCAACTACACTATGTCTCAAGCCGACAGGCTTCAGAGACAGATCATGGCTGAGAGCTCTGGGAATCCAAAAGCAGTTTCTGATGCTGGGGCTAGGGGGTTGTTGCAGATCATGCCCGCTACACAAAAAGACCTAGAGGATAGGGGACTGATTCCACGTGGGCTTGACCCCTTCAATCCTGAAGCCAGCCGCCAGATGCGTAATGCAAAGATCAATGCGTTGTCTGAGCTTAGCTGGATCAAAGATCCTCCAAAGAAGATCCCTGAAGTAAACAGACTTGCACGTATCTATGCTTCTTACAATGCAGGTGAGGGGAGGATCAAGTCTGCTTTGGAGAAAGCAAAAGCAGATGGGGTAGATATCTACGGAGACCCTAGGGCTTGGTTCGAGTACATCCCTGAAGAGACTAGGGGGTACTTAAACAAGATACTCTTTAATTGATTATCTTTGGCCCATGGCTACACTTAAAGTTACAATCAGCGAGGAGCTGTCTATCGATGGGATTCAAAGAGGTGCTACTCGTGTCCACGACATCGAATCTGTAACGCAAGTAGACAACCGGGTTGTTACAGTCACTACGGCTGAGGCAGATCTTGTGAAGTTTGATAGCGCTATTGCTAGCGGTACATTTGTTGCTTCAACGGTTAAGTACTTGCGCGTTACACATACTGGATCTTCTGGAGATCTCACTATAAGGATCTTGGGTACAAACGAAGAGTACTTCGTCAAGCTCTCTAACGGGGATAGCTTTGTCTTGAACAATGCATCTATGGATGCTAACGATGCTGGGTCACAATCGGTCAGCCTTGCAAACATTGCAGAGATCAAAGCAGTTGCCTCTACTGGCACCATCGTTACTGAAATCTTTGTTGCTTCCTAAGTGAGGAAGTACTACTTCAATCCAAAGAAGAAAAGAAAGGACTCCAATGTGGAGAACGAAAGAAGACGACTGAATAATGAAGCTATCAAAAAATCTGTCTCTCGCCGAGGTGATAAAAAGCACAACAGCTAAGAGACTTGGAATAGACAATACACCTGATGAGTGGGCTACAGAAAATCTACGTGCAGTTGCAGAAAATGTATTCCAACCTCTTAGGGATTCTTTCAAGTGTCCTATACACGTGTCGAGCGGGTATCGTTCAGCTGATCTCAACACTGCGATTGGCGGGAGCATCCGCAGTCAGCACGTGGAAGGGAGAGCACTTGATCTGGATGCAGACGTATTCGGAGGTTGCACAAACTCTCAGATCTTCGACTGGATTAGAGAGAATCTGGAATATGATCAGCTCATTTGGGAGTTTGGTGATGAAGACAATCCTGATTGGGTGCACGTGTCTTTCGTTTACGATGGCCTTAATCGTAAAAGGTGCCTCAAGGCTTGTCGTGATGATAATGGAAAGACGTACTACAAAGTGATTTACGGAAAACAACTATAACCATGGAAGAAGAATTTGACGACATTAGCTTCTTGGATCAAGACAAACTGAAGAAGCAAGAAGACAAGATTGAATCTGGAGAGATCACCTGCAACCTCGACTCACCTGAGGATTGCGAAAGCTGCAGTGGGTGATGCTTGGGCTAGTTTCTTCTATTTCTACAGGAGGTGCTGTCAGCTTACCACCTCTAAGTTTTAATACTGCACCAGCGTTTTATATTGCGACAGCCGGCAGCTCTGATTCTGGAGATGTCGGGGCTGAGGGCTTTAGCCAATCTTCAACTACTTCTTTTGACGTTAGACTTCAACTCTCTGCTGCTGACTTTAACGAGGGTGTTGACGCAGCGTCAGATTTTACTCTGACAAACGTAACAGTTACAAATTCAACCACTGGTGTTACTCAAGTTCTTGCAAGTTCAGTAACAATGGCCAGCGTTATTGACCTTTCTGGGCTAAATCTTTTTTATTTTTTTACTGAGGCAGATGGCCCGCTAGATGATTTAGACCTTAGTTCTGACTCAGGTGAAGCTGCAGCACACAATGGGACGAGCACTAACACTTTTGTGTTCAATGGGTTTGTTTCAAAAAAAGGCTTTGACGGATCTATTGCATTTTCAGAAAAGTCAATGAATCTTAATAACAGCTAACTTTAGCTTTCTAGTTCTCTGTAAAAAGCCTGCACTAACAAGCGGGCTTTTTGCGTAAGGGCATACCTTACTCTGTAGTTGTACTTCGTCTCCTCCCTGAAGAGGTGATCCTCCCTAGTCTGAGAGGGGGTCATTTTGTCAAAGTGTTTGTAGATGTAACCCTCGTTAACTAACTGAAAGACAATTCTTTCGCTCAACTTTTTCTTGCTGTAGCTATAGTCATCTGCTGCATACTGCAGGGTCCAGAACTCTAGGTCATATGCCCACAGCATAAAATTGAGCTCTCTCTCAAAGATGTCATAGCGCTTACAGAACGCTACTGTTCTGGGTCTTAGGTACTTAAGGTGATTCTTTTTTACGTACCTTTGATTGAGTCGAGAGAAGTCTCGAAAGAGCTTCTTTTTTGAAACTAAACTTTTTGGCATTATGGATAAGGAGCGTTACAGTGGTATGGAAGAAGAAGGATTCTGGTTCGAAATGCAAGAGTTGGGACACACCCTAAGCGAACTGATTAAAAAATACGAACTGGAAGATAGGGTTATTTCTGCTTTTGTCGTAGGTTTGTTAGAACCTTTTGATGAAGAAACTAGCAATATGAAGGCTTTTTTTCACTACAATATTCAAAGTGAGGGTGAGCTAGATATTGTCAAAGACTTTATGACAGACTCATATACCCCACCGATTGACGACGACCCAGATCTAAACGATCTACTCGACGGCCTCGGTATCTCATTGAATTAAAATGGAAGGACTTATTAGGAAGATCATCATCGGGAAAGACCCGAAGAATGCCATGGCTTATTATGTAGGGATGAAGGCAGGGGCTGGAGAAGTGTGCGCTATCGTCACAGACGAAAGGCATTTGCACAGGCACGGTAAAACCAGATATCTCGTATATTTGGAGAACGAAGAAGGGCAGGTTCTATGGAAGGCTGTAGACGAGATGCCCTGCTTGATCGAGTTTGACTGCAACTTCTAATGACAAAAGAAAACCTTTACACCAGTGGTAATGAATTTGTTTTGCCTGACGGCACTAAGTACGTTGGCGCGTACCACATTCATGTAAACCGAGGTGCAATGGTAGGGGGAGTTCATCTCCCAAACCCTCACCCAAAACTTACACCTGTATCTCGCAGTGTTCGTAGCAGAGTGAGATCTATACAAAGGGAACTCAAAAAGAAGGGTCAGGCTTCCACCGTAAGCAATCAATTGAATAGAACACCTAGCTTATCGGCTCGCCAACAACTGTCTCCACGAAGACCGTCATCTGTTTCTAGGACACCAAGGCAAGCGCCTATGAGTCCTGCTGCAAGACAGGCCCCAGCGCCACGGCGGTCTACACCGAGAAGTCCAAGGCGGTCCTACGGCTACTAATTTAAATTTATGAAAACACTAGACTTGTTTGTCGTTGAACTTGAAAAAAAGATCAATGACACAATCACCACTGATGGTGGTATGGAACTCTTTATCGACACAAGGTTTGAGATGGGAGAGTTTAACAACAGAATAAACGAGGGTCCTGTAGTGTGCTCACCCATTAAGCATGACACAGGAGTGAAGGAGGGAGATACCCTTTACTTTCACCACCACGTAGTCATCAATGATGGCCAGCCACTCACAGGCAAAGACAACAACTACATCGTAAACTACGATCCTGACTACACTCATGGGTGTCAAGCGATTGCATTTAAGTGTCAGGATACCGGAGAGGTAAAGCCTCTGGGCGGATGGGCTCTTTTAGAATCAGTTGAGGGAGATCAAGAGTCTGACTCTGATGTGATTGAACTAATCAGCCTTGAAAAGAAGTTGCCTCAAAAAGGGGTGGTATCATTTGATTCTCCTTGGCTTGAAGAGCTTGGTGTGAAAAAAGGTGACGTAGTAGGGTTTGTAAAGAATGCAGACTACCGTATTTTTATTGACGGTAAAGAACACTACCGAACACGCAAAGAAGATCTTCTCTATGTCGAAGAAGAAGTTCACAACGGTTGAGGCAGCTAAGCGCTTGATGTCGTCAATGGAGATCGCCATTAACAACATGATTGACGAAATCAAAAAGCCTGTTGATCCAGAGATCAACGGTAGCGCTCGTAAGGCAGAGTTACAATCCATCAAGCAGACAGCAACTGATTGCAAAGAACTGATCGTTGAGCGTCAGCGATTAGAACAAATGATTAAAGACTTACAAACGAATGGAGGAATCGAAGAAGCCAAAGACTACAGCGGAGGTTTTGCTGAAAAATTCTCTAAATGATTGGAAGAAGATTGTGTGGCAATACAACAGAACTGATTACAAATTTTGGGAGGACTCTTGGAATAATGAATTTGAAGACTGATGCCACTTAAAGATCCAGAGGCTAGGCGTCGCTATCAAAGGGCTTATCAAAAAAAGCACTATCAAAAACACAAAAAGGCATATATAGAAAAAGCAAAGCAATACAATAGGAACCAACGCAAGTGGGGTAGAGAGTTTGCCCGAAGGGTGAAGAAAATGTTAGGCTGTTTTGATTGTGGAATTAAAAATCCAATTGTACTTGAGTTTGACCACGTAAAAGGAGACAAGATTAACAACATAGCTGACATGGTAAATCAGTCGTATGGATTGTCTACAATTAAAGAAGAGATGAGAAAGTGTGAAGTCCGATGCGCCAACTGTCATAGAATTAAAACTCATGAGCGAAGAAACAAAAAGATGCCCAAGGTGCAAGAGTGAAAAACCTGATAGCGAATATTACACTAGAAAAGATAGAAATGGCCGTGCTAGTCTAAGTGGCTTTTGTAAAAGATGCGTGTGTGACGAGAGAGTAGAAAGAGGTAGAGCATTTAAACAAAAGTGTGTTGATTACAAGGGGGGAGAGTGTGAGAGGTGTGGTTACAGCAACGCAAATTGCGCCCTTGATTTTCACCATAGAAATCCAAATGAAAAAGACTTTGGGATTGGAAGGCAAAGAAGAACTAAATTTGACGACAAAATAAAAGCAGAGCTTGATAAGTGTATGATTCTATGTGCTAACTGTCATAGAGAAAAACACGCAGGACTGTTTTAAATTCATGCGCGAGTAGCATAACCGGATAATGCCCAAACCTTCTAAGTTTGTTATTGGGGGTTCGAGTCCCTCCTCGCGTACTAAATTAAATACATCATGGCTAAGGTTCAAGTAAGCACTTACAAAACAAAGCGTATTCGCCGCAAAGGTGTACACGCAAAGACAAAGCAGTCTAAGAACAAGAATTCAAAGAACTACAAGAAGCGCTATGCTTCTCAAGGTCGATGAACTCTCTTGTAAACATAGAAGAGTACGATGATCTCGCTATCTCAATTTGCCCCAACGGTACACAAGGTGAAGTTGTCGAACTTGGTGGGTTGGTCATTGTTCTTCCCGCTCAGCCTCCCAAGAAGAAGATTTCAGGATATGGCAAGTCAAACGACTTGCAGATGTGGGAAAGAACATCTATGCCCGAAGAGCTGTCTAGGATTCGCTCTATGGATGAGTGGAGCGAGACACCAAGGGAGTTCCGACAAAAGTTTTCTCCGTATATCGAAGAGGAGTTTCGCCGTAGGCGTGAGGGCTTTTGGTTTTACAACAACGGTGAGCCTACATATATTACGGGCAGGCACTACATGATGCTTCAATGGACCAAGATGGATATTGGTTATCCCAACTTCCTGAGGTTCCAAAAAAATATTTTCGTACATTTGGCAGCGTGTGAGGCGGACCCAAGGTGCATTGGGCAGCTCTATACGAAGTGCAGGCGTAGCGGATACACAAATATCTGCTCGTCTGTGCTTCTTGACGAAGCCACACAAGTCAAAGACAAGCTCCTAGGAATCCAGTCAAAGACTGGTAAGGACGCACAAGAAAATATCTTCATGAAGAAGGTGGTGCAAATGTTTCGTCACTACCCCTTCTTCTTTAAACCCATTCAGGATGGTACCACGAACCCACGCATGGAGCTGGCTTTTCGCGAGCCGAGTAAGAGAATCACGAAGAAGAATAAGACTACGCAGAAGGGCGAGGCTCTTAATACGGTCATAAACTGGAAGAACACAACGAACAACGCATACGACGGTGAGAAACTTCACTTGTTGTATCTGGATGAGGCGGGTAAGTGGGAGAAGCCTACGGATATTCGTGATGCTTGGAGGATTCAGCGCACGTGTCTTATTGTGGGTCGGAAGATTGTGGGAAAGGCTATGGTGGGCAGTACTGTAAACCCCATGGACAAAGGCGGGAAAGAGTATCGTAGTGTATGGAAAGACTCAGACCCGTCAGAAAGAAACGCCAATGGTAGAACTAGGAGTGGCCTATATAGACTTTTTATTCCTGCTTACAATTCTCTGGAAGGTTTCTTTGACCTATACGGAAATCCAGTCGTTGAAAATCCTGACAAGGTTCTTGATGGTCTTGATGGGGATAGCATTTTTCAAGGAGCTAAGACGTTTCTTAAAAACGAAAGAGAAAGCCTCAAGCACGACCCATCAGAGCTAAACGAGATTATTAGGCAGTTCCCATTTACTGAGGACGAAGCCTTCCGTGACAGTATCGAGGGTAGTCTGTTCAATATTGGAAAGATCTACGAACAGGTTCAGTACAATGATGAACTGTATCCAAACCCTATTGTTGTAGGTAACTTTGTTTGGAAAGGTGGCGTACAAGACAGCGAGGTTGTATTCAAGCCAGACACCTCTGGAAGATTCCATGTTGCATGGATGCCTCCTTCTGAACTAAGAAACCAAAAAAAGTTTGAGCGTAACAAACGTATTGCACCTAATGCAGAGCTGGGGGTAGGCGGGGTTGACTCCTACGACCTTGACGCCACCGTCGATGGACGGGGGTCTAAAGGAGCGCTACACCTGTACAACAAGTTTCACATGGAGCATCCATCAAACATGTTTGTGCTGGAGTATGCATCCCGTCCACCTTTGGCCAAGATCTTTTATGAAGACTGCCTCATGGCTGCTGTTTTTTACGGGTACCCACTGTTAATTGAAAACAACAAGTACGGTATCGCAAGATACTTTGAATCAAGAGGTTACGATGGGTATCTAATGAACAGACCAGCCCACTTAACTTCTGCCAACAGCAGCATAAAGTCTAGAACAAAAGGTATTCCATCCAACTCTCAAGATGTCATTCAGGCACATGCTCACGCCATAGAAGCATTTATCCACGATCACGTGGGGATAAACAGAGACAGTGGGGATTACGGTAAGATGTATTTCAACAGGACGCTAGAGGACTGGATTGGATTTAAGATAGATAACAGGACGAAGTACGACTTGTCAATAAGTTCTGGTTTGTGTTTGTTGGCTTCTCAAAAAGTAAAGCAGAAAAAGAAAGAATCTAATTTCACGGAGGCCAAGTTCTTCCGGAGATATAAGCCCATTTCTTAATTTATTATATTTGCACAAAATGCGCCTACAGTAATGCAATCATATGGTAACAAGAAGTCTAGCAACTTTCCCGATCCGCTAGCTTCTCAACAGGAAAAGTCTTCAGAAGCTTACGGCGCCAATTACGCCAAAGCAATTGAGAGCCAGTGGGGTAGCCTAACAAATCAAAACTCTCTTCTTCGCCAGAGGAACAAAACGTTTGAGCGCAACAGAGAGTATGCGAATGGCACTCAGGATACTACTATCTACAAGCAGGTCCTGACAAATCTCGACCCAAATAATGGCGATGGCAGTTTGGTAAATCTAGATTATACTCCTGTCCCAATCCTTCCTAAGTTTGCCAAGATTGTTGCCAATAAGATTCTGTCAAGAGATCCGTACCCTAACCTTGAGGCGATTGATCCTATCTCTTCATCTGAAAAGCAGAAAGAGAAAAACAGAATAAAGAACCAAGTCATGCTTCGCGATGAGTTGTTGAAGCTCAAAGAGATGACTGGCGGCTTGGTACTTGGTGAAGACCCTGAGTCTTTGCCTGAAACGTTGGAGGAGGCTGAAATCTTTTTGGAGACCAATGTAAAAACTGATGCAGAGATTGCTGCTCAGATTGGTACAAACCTTACACTTTCTTGGAGCAATTTTAATGACGGCATCTTTAGAAGAGTCGTTAATGATCTCGTCTCTTTGGGGATGGGTGTTGTTAAAAGAAGCAATGACCCAAGTTACGGGATTCGCGAGGAGTACGTGGATCCCATCAACTTTGTCCACAGCTATACTGAAGACCCCGGGATGAACGATCTGCAGTATGCTGGTCACATCAAAAAGATTAGCATTAGCGAGTTGAAAAGACTTGCTGGCGACTCTCTCACTGAAGAAGATTACAAGAAGATTGCTACGACGGTAGCCAACAAGAGTGGATACGATAAGTCAAAGATCAACGACACTCAGTACGACAGAACGTTGAACAAAACTATGTATGGGTATGACGAGTATATGCTTGACATCCTAGACTTTGAGTTTGTTTCTACCGACTGCATCTACTTTGAAGAAAAAGAAAACAAGTACGGCAACAGCGGATTCTTCTATGAGGGATACTCTTACAAAGAAAAGAAGAACTCTGTCTTTGCACGTACAGCCCACAAGCTAGAGATTCAAACGATCTACGGGGGCACTTACATTATGGGGTGTGACATGCTGTTTGATTACGGCATGAAGAGCAATGTCCCCAAAAACATTCATGATATCTCCAAGGCTCGTATGTCTTACTCGTGCATTGCCACGAATATTAGACGTATGATTCCTAAGTCTTTGATTGATGGATGTGTGGGCTTTGCTGATATGTTGCAGATCACGCACCTCAAGCTTCAACAGTCTTTGGCCAAGGCTAAGCCTGATGGGTTGATCATTGACATTGAAGGGTTGGAGAATGTACAGCTCGGCAAGGGTGGAGAGCTGCAGCCGTTGGAGCTGCATGACATCTACGAGCAGACTGGTGTCTTCTACTACAGAAGCAAAAACCCAGAGGGCGGTTTCCAAAACCCACCAGTCAGAACCATTGACAATCACATCCGCAACATCAATGAGTTGGTTGGTTTGTACAACCACTACTTGCGTATGATTCGTGACGTCACGGGTATCAACGAGATGATGGATGCCTCCACTCCTAAGGGCGATACTTTGGTGGGTGTGCAGCAGAACGCTATTGCTGCAGGCAACAATGCAATCTACGATATCACCAATGCCGCCATGGTCATCTATAAGAAGGTGTGCGAGGATGTTGTTAAGTGCTTGCAGATCCTCCCTCAGGGTACACCTATCTACAAAGCATATACCAATGCTATTGGAGAAAGCAACATGAAGGTGCTCAGCAGCTTTGGCGATCTACCCATGTACAACTTTGGTGTTCAGGTGGTAAAGGATATGGAGGACAAAGACCGCATGTACCTTGAGCAGAATATTCAAATGGCTTTGGGTCAGAAAGAGATTGATCTTGAAGATGCCATTGCTGTTCGGAATATGCGCGATGTCAATCAAGCTGAAAGGCTTTTGATTGTTCGTCGCAACAAACGCATGAAGCGTATGCAAGAGCAGGCACAGCAAAATTCTATGATGCAAGCACAGGTCGCTCAACAGTCGGCTCAGGCAGCGTCTCAATCTAAGCAGCAAGAAATGCAGATGAAAGCTCAGATCGATATGCAGATGGAGCAAATGAAGAGTCAGTTGGAGATGCAGCGTATGCAGATGGAGCATGAGATGAGGAAACAAGTCGAACTGATTAAAGCTCAAGCTACTCTTGGGTTTAGAACTGAAGAGCAAGAATTTAAAGAAAAACTTGAGGTACTCAAGGAGGACAGAAAAGACGATCGTGTAAACAAGCAGGCCGTCAAGCAATCACAACTTATTTCACAGCGTAAAGGAGAGCGTGGAGAAATCCAGCAGCAATCTGAATCATTTATGAACATGTTTCAATAATGGCAAGTAGCAAAGTAAATCTCGACGAATCGTCCAAGCTGGACATCACATGCAAAAGGGGTGACACCTTTTCGCTCACCATTACACTAAAGGACTCTAGTGGGACGGCGTTGACCTTGGCGACAGACAACTACAGGTTTATTGTTCAAGTAAGACAGCCTGTTGATCCAAGAACTGCTTCAAGAAGTGCTACAGGAAAGGGTGGCTTAATCCTTGGAACTCAAGACATTGGAGACAAAGCTGTCGATAGAACAAACGCAGAAAGAAACTTTGAAGTTGTTTCTGTTGATAACAGTGGCAATGCAACCATTCAAGCATCTGCAAAAACTATGCGATCAGTTCCTTCTGGTGATTACGTGTACGACATTCAGTACATCAAGCCTAGCACCACCGGAGGTCTGGACACACACAAAACAGTTTTGTTTGGGAACTTTGTTGTAAAAGAGGATATCTCTGAAGCCATTGAAACCCGCGCTAGAAGATGAGTAGCCTAGAAGTAACGGTAGCAGACGGTACAACAGTTGAGATTACTGCAGCAGCAGCTCCCACTGTCACTGTAACTGAGAAAGGGCCAAAGGGAGACACAGGGGCTACTGGCGCTACAGGGGCTACTGGGGCTACTGGACCAGCTGGTGCCGACGGCACTTCCCCCAATGCTTTCACAACAGTAGCCGTAGCTGGGCAAGACAATGTAGTTGCAGATAGCACAAGCGACACCTTAACTATTGCTGGTGGATCTAATGTCACTGTAACAACCAATGCTTCAAGCGATACGGTAACTATAGCCGCTACTGATACGAACACTCAGCTTAGCACTGAGGCGGTTCAAGACATTGTGGGTGGTATGTTTACTGGCAACACAGAGACTCGTATTTCTGCAACGTATGAAGACTCTGACGGAACTATTGACTTGGCGGTAGATGCCATCCCTGTTGATCTTACTTCTGACGGGGCTGGAACTATTCATGCAAACAATGTCCCTACGCTAAATCAAAACACTAGCGGAACAGCAGCTGGGCTTTCGTCAACGTTGGCTGTGGGTAGCGGGGGCACAGGTGCCACCACGCTTGCAAGTAATTCTGTCCTTACTGGAACAGGGGCTAGTGCTATCACTGCTGAAAGCAACTTGACTTTTGACGGCAGCATCTTGACAATTACGGGTCAAAGAAAAATTGCAAACCCAGCAAGTAATGGGTTTCAAGGAGACATCGTTGCTTTTGGTAGCGGACCCAGTGGAGTTGATGGTGACATTGAAGCAGCAAAGATTTATTACTTAGATTCATCTCAACAGTGGGAAGAAACCGATGCTGATGCAGTTGCTTCTTCTAAAGGAATGCTTGGCATTGCTACCGATGACGACACAGCAAGGTTTCTTGTAAAGGGCTTTGCAAAAGACACTTCCTACGCGGGATTTACAACAGGAGATATCTTATACCTCTCTACCACTGCTGGATCCATTACAAATACAGCCCCTACAGCTGGAGGCGATGTGGTTAGAATTGTTGGGTATGTATCAAATGGTGGTTCAAGAGAAATTTACTTTGATCCGTCAAAGGAGTGGATTGAATTGTAATGAGTATAGGTAAAAGATCTGGTGTCTCTTGGTCTACGATAACTAAAGTTTCTGGTGTAACCAAAGCAAACGTAGAGAAAGTCTCTGGTGTTGAAGCAAAACTTTTGCTTAACGAATACACTGGCGCTACAGCTGCATACAGCCTTAGAAAACTAAATGCAAACTATACAGGCAACTGCATCAAGGTTAGAAATGACAGCGGCACTCAACTAGACATTGGGTTTGTTGGGGACTACCTCGACACCGCCTCTTTGTCTAGCCATTGCGGATCTGGAGGGGGTCAAATCACGGTGTGGTATGATCAGTCAGGAAATTCAAGAGATGCCTCTCAGTCCACTGTATCTGCAATGCCAACTATATTTTCTTCTGGGTCTCTCAACGAAGTAAACTCAAAGGCTGCAATTTCTTTTGATGGTGGGGACAGGCTTTTGACAGCCTCAACTCAACTTCATACGGGTGCGTTTTACGCTACGTGTGTTGTTCAAAGTCCGTCTAGCATTGGCAATGAGCAGGTCTTAGGTCAAGATGATGCTCAATCTTCCCCAAAGGTTAGAATAGCTCAGTATTTAAGAACAAAAGGATCTAGCTCTTCAGCCAGAGTGGTTGTCTTTAATACTTCTGCAAGTGCTTTTGGAGATGATTCAACGTCTGTCGGAACTAGCAGTCAGGTGCAAATATCCTCTTATGCAACAAGCGGGGGAACTATTGAAAGCTTTGATGATTCTGCAACAAACGGATCCTCTTCTTATACTGGAACTTTGAAGACAGGTTCTCATGAAGTTTCTATTGGTTCTGCTGCAGGAGGTTCATCTATTACAAACGCATTCAACGGTCACATTCAAGAAGTTGTCATTTGGGATGGGGACAAAACATCAATAAGAGCAACCATTGAGTCGGAGGTTGACACCTATTACTCAATCACCTGAGTTCATTATATTTGCATTATGAAGTCCAAAAAGGATCCTCGACTGAAAAGAGCTGGAGTCAGTGGTTTTAATAAACCCAAGAGAACTCCTAGCCACCCCAAGAAGTCACACATTGTTGTGGCCAAGGTTGGTGATAAAGTCAAGACGATTCGATTTGGACAACAGGGAGCCAAGACAGCTGGCAAGCCAAAGGCTGGTGAGGGGCAGAAGATGAAAAAGAAACGCGCCTCATTTAAGGCTCGTCATAGAAAAAATATTGCCAAGGGTAAAATGAGTGCAGCTTTCTGGGCAAACAAAGTAAAGTGGTAATGAATACTATCAAGTACAACAAGGGCGGTAAGCTCAAGATTTCTCAGAAGACTGTTTCTGTTGATCCACCCAAGGGCCATCACTGGATGGAGGAGGGTGGTCGTTACTTTTTGATGAAGGGTGACTACAAGCCTCATGACAAAGCTGTCGCTAAAGCCAAGTTTAAACTTGTGAACCATCCCAAAGGATAATGAAGTTCAACAAGAAATACACGGCTGGTAGTAAGAATGTAGGAAGGCGCAAGCAGCTTATGACTGAGATTGCGAACATCTACAAGAAGCACCGTGGCACCAAAGACAAAAGAAAAAAGAAGGGCTTCCCTCCTGCAGTAGCTGCAAGACTCAAGAAGCTTATGAAACAACGTGATAAAATCTAAACTATGTATCATTCAAAAAAGAAGAAGCCCAAGGTTATGATGATGGGCGGTAAGCCAGTTGTCAAAATGCCCGGAGGTGGTATGATGAAAAAAATGCCCGGAGGCGGCATGATGAAAAAGAAAGACATGCCTATGTTTATGTACGGAGGCAAGGTCTTCAAAGATGGTGGTAGCCTTTTGGGGGCTCTTATGAAGGACCCCAAGCAAAGAGCTAAAGCCAAAAAAATGCTCGGAATGTAATGAAGGTTTTAAAGAAAGGCGGAATGTCTGGCCTTGATGCTGCTCAAAAGCAAGTATATAAAAGAGGCCTCGCTGCATACATGAGCTCTGGAAACAGGCCTAAAGTATCTCAACATGCTTGGGCTATGGCTAGGGTAAAATCTGACTTCGGAAAAAAAGAAGCAGCAAAGATCAGAGCAGGTAAGGGCAAAAAGAAAAAGTGATATATTTGCAAAACCAAACACAACAAAATAAATAATGGCTACTACAACCGCATCCCTTACGCTTTCTAGCGGAGATTTGACTGGCGATGCTCTTTCTTTGAGCACAAGCACCCAGCTCACAAAGGCTGGCACCGTGACAGGTCTTGACCAGACGACTGGCGTTGCTAGAAAAACATTTACAACCACAAGCATTCAGACGCTTATCGCAAAAGGAGACTTCTCTGACGATAAGGCTCACAAGGTGTACGTCAGAAACACAAGCACGACCGCAACAGAGCAACTCATTGTTACCATTGAGTCTCAGTTGTTGGGTAGACTTTACGCTGGTGACTTTATGTTCATCCCATTCAACGGGGACCAAGACATTAAAATTACCCCAAGCGTTTCTACAGCTATGACTGTTGAGTTTCTCGTTATTTACGAAGTATAATGGCTACGGTAAGAGCGACGCTTAATCTCTCTACCACCACCGTGATGACCACCCCAGTAAACATTGGGGTGAACATGGTTGTTCGTGCAGATTCTGGCAGCGTCCAGCGTGTCAAGATTCTTGGTACAGCAATTGGCTCTGATGCCATCACTGTATACAAGGCTAGTGACAAGTTGGAGAACGCATACTTGTACATCAGAAATCTCACTACTGAGAAAGAGAAGTATGTATTTGTATACGCTGACACTTCATCTGACGACCCTAAAGTTATCAAGCTTGGTGG
>UEXM01001701.1_pt1 | contig 17540 bp, 20 predicted proteins | sample 1796661 | NCBI WGS metagenome assembly UEXM01 (sample SAMEA4772469, study PRJEB27181) | metagenome | reverse complement strand
AGTTATCAAGATTATTTGAATGTTATTGAGTTAATGATAGAAACCGTAAATAATGATGATTGCGTTTTATTACCTACAAGAACCTCCTCAAGTGGGAGTGATGCAAGATATGGATTGAGAGGATTCAATACTGTGTCTATAATGGAGTAAGATAATATTTATCTATCCCTCTAATTTCAAGAATAAGAGGTGAAGATGCAATTTATGGAAATCAAAAATATCCTGAATTATCAAAGGAAATGTTTGGCTTGACTTCTTATCTTATATTTGGTAATATGAAGGATATGGAGGGGAGAAATATCCGAAATTATGATAGGCTGACTGAATATATTTACTCATACATCATAGAATACAACAGTTCAGGAAGATGGAATCAAATTGGAACTGAACTTATGTGGAATCAGAAAATGGGTGATGAGGAAACTCAAAATGAACTTATCTATCTATTGCTTGCATTAGACCTAAATGAAACCTCCGCTATTGAGGTGGAATCTATGGATGAAGTGACTGCTGACATGAGAGCAAAGAATCAAAATCAAAAATGGGAAAACTTAAAGTCTTTCTTGAAAGAATATTTGAAGGATGGCCTCAAAGCATATCAAAAATATGCAAATACTTGGAATAAATATGTTCAACCTAATGGTCTTTTATCTTCGATAAATGAAATAAACTTACCATTACGAACTTCAGTTAATAATGATGATACATTTAGATTTATGATTCCTCAATTATTTACAATAATGGTGGAGGGATATATACAATACCTTCAAGATGCTAATAATCAAGCAAGCCTCCAATATCAAGATTTCATTTTGATGGTAAGGATGCTCAACTTTGAATTACCGCCTGATTATTACCAAAAGAACTATCAACCAAGATTCTCACTTGTAAATACAAATCAATCATACAATATTGAAGTGTCTGAGAGCCAAAAGGAAAGGCTGAGAACCTTGAGAGATAATAACTTGCCTTTATTTACACAAGCACTAAGAACAACAACGATTAGAGAAGATGAGGAGTTCATTGAGTGAAATTAGGGGAACATTTATTAACGAGAAAAAGGATTTGAGCAATATGACCTATACAAGAAGATATGAATGTGGAAGTTGTAAGAAGGTATTTGCATCTAAAAATAAGTTGAAGAAGCATCAAAGGAATGAGAACCCTCGACATCATGGTTGGGTCGAAAAACTGATTAACGATAAAAACATAAAATCAGAAGGGAATAAAACTCCATCCTACAAAAAAGCAAAAACCGCAATCAGCACAAAAAAGCAAAAGGTTGCGGGAGATAGGTCAGGAAAGAAAGCAGGTCAATTCAAAAACTCTTACAAGGATTCAGGGGTTTTAGAGCCAACTTATGACTCAGGATTTTTCAGAATTAGTGAGGACAAACTTTCTATAATTGAAGAGATGTTGCCTGATGGTTGTGAGGTTTATACAGTTCCCGAAACAGGACATAAAATTATTGACTATCAAGGAGATGCCTACAACGCCATAGACTTTTTGATGTATTTGCATAACTTCTGTGAATTAGAAATGTATTATGAGGACATTAAGTTCTGCCTCCAATCTATACCCTCAAAACAATATATCGGAATTAAGGATATGAATGAACTTGGAGAGAGTGTAATCTCTTTCGTTGATGGTGGGATTATTATGACTGAGTTTGAAGAACAATCGGAAACTTCGACTTTAACAAATGAAGAACTACAAACTTCAATTTCCGAACTTAGCGGAGTTGCAGTAGTATTTGGAAAGTTTAAGAAAGATAATACCATAAAAAAGAAAACAACTCCTATCGCAACAAAACCAAAGGTTGAAACTCCAACTACAACATTAGATTTCAATGAGGGTGATTATGAATTAAATGAAGCATATAACCTACTTGATAAGGATTTCGACCCGCTTACTGAAGAAGAGGATGCTGATGAAGTTTCAGGAGATTTTATGTTTTATGATAGAACTCGCCAAGATGAGGCAGATAAAATATATGGAGATGATTTTCAATTTGCGAGTCAAGAAATAGGAGGATTTCAAGGAAGGGGCGGGAGATATAATTCATGGAATCGGACAACCTATGTTCGCCCAAAGCCTGTTGCAGATAAATACCACCCCGTATATGGAATTAGAGGACATAAATTATTAGTGGATAGAATTGTGGATTTAACTTCTATCATTGAAAATAAAGAAGAAGTCCAAGAGGCAGAAACCTTTGAAGCCCCTATTGCAGTTCCTACTATGCAAGAAAGAGAAACCCTATCTCGAATGAATCAAGCAAGAGCAATAAGCAACCAAGACAAAAATGACAATAGACTAAATATTGCGATTACAGATGTTGATACTGCTTACGAGTGGTCTTTGAAACAATTTGAAATGGCGGGATTAACAATGACTGATTATATTCCTCACTTTCAAGAGAATTATCTATCACTTCAAGAAGAGTGCAGATTAGCAATTGATATTCCAAGAATTGATATGCCTGTAATTGACCCTGATGAATTAGGAGATTTCAAATTGAAATTACAAAGAGGAGAATTGGATGTTTTTACTCCGTTTGCGATAGGAGATGAATTATACTCTCCTGAAGATTTGATTAAGGACACTCCTGATGCAATTAAGTTCCTTCAACTTGGTTATGAGGATGGTCTTATTCCTGATGATATGGTTGATGCAAAAATCACTAAAACCGCAGTAGGCTTGATGAGGCCAACACAATCACAAATATGGTTGGATAAATTGATTGGTAATATCATACAATGGGGAAAACCTTCTCCTCAAGGTGCATACGATAAAGACTCAAAAATCCTGACGGCTACTATTGCTATCAGCCAAGAAGGATATATCCTCGACGGACACCACAGATACGGACAAGTCGCATTAGTCAATCCTACACTCAAAATGCAAACCTTGTATATTGGAGTTCCAATTAGAGTATTGGTTGATATTGGGCGACCTTATGGTAATGCTATTGGAAACGAACAAAGGGCGGCAGAAGAAAGCACCGAAGCGAATTGAGGGGATTCTTTGTTTGGAGTATCCAATAGAGATAGGTTCAGGGGTATGATTTCTGACCTTCTAATTGAGGGGAATCTCTTGAATTACGAGGGTGGAGAGAGTAGTAGCAATAGATGGCTTATTGGATTTGAGGGAGATAGAGTTATCATTCTTTTAGAGGCTGATGATTTCGACCCATTTATGAATATTGAAAAACTCTATTCTGTTGTCAAGAGAAAGGGATACGCTCACAAGGCTATGGCTTACATTGTAAAGTATGCCGATAAGTGGGGTGTTGATTTAGAGTTGGATGTCGCCCCATTTAATTATTCGCTGATTGATGGTAAGCGTGATACCAATGATATTATGGATGTTAATTCATTAGAAAGATTTTATGGAAAATATGGATTCGAGAAGAACGATTTCGATGGGATTGTTTATCTTCATAGGATTTATCAAAGAAATAAGGCTTAATTTAATCAACCATTTGAGGTCAATTATCTGACACAGACCGATTAGGTTAAATAGCAGTTCGCAACCATTGACAAAAACGGTGAAATTATGAGTGATATTTACGAGCCAACAGGATTTGCAGAAACAATTTTCAAACAAAGATATGCGATTAAAGAAGATGAAACTTATCTTGAGGCTTGTCAAAGAGTATCAGGCCATGTGGCTCAAGCAGAAAATGGAAAGCGAGATAAATGGACTGAAAGGTTTGTTGAAGTAATGAGTCAAAACAGATTTATTCCGGGTGGGAGAATATGGTATGGTTCAGGCAGGGCAAAAGGCCAACTGCTTAATTGTTTCGTAGTTCCAACCGCAGATAGTAGGGAGGGTTGGGCGCAATCAGTTTCGGATATGCTAATTATTAGTGGAACAGGTGGAGGAGTTGGAATGAACTTCTCACCCATTCGACCAAGAGGAACACCCATTAGAGGCACAGGAGGAGAAGCCACAGGTGCAGTATCACTTATGGAGGTAATCAATCAAACAGGAGAGGTTATCAAGGCAGGTGGAGGCCGAAGAACTGCACTAATGATGTGTTTGCGATACGACCACGCTGATATTTTAGAGTTTTTGAATCGAAAGTTTAACAAAATGGATTTGAACGAGGATTCTTTGAAAGACACCATCATGGATGCTTTTCCCAACCTCCCATTAAATGAACTCAATGAAATAGTTGAACTATTTACGGCAGATAACGAATCAATTTTCAAGCACTTGATTAAGCATCAACTTGATATGAGATTGAAGAATGCGAATGTTTCAGTTCTTGTGGATGATGAGTTCTTTGAAAAGGTAAGGAATGATGGCGATATTGAGTTCTCATGGAGGAATAATGAAGTTGGAAAGTTCAAGGCTAAGGAACTTTGGAATATGATGATTCATAACTCTTATCAGTCAGGTGAGCCGGGAATCCTCAATGAAGGATTGGCGAATAAGATGAACAATATTTGGTATCATAAGCCACTCATCAGCACTAATCCTTGTGGAGAGATTTGGCTTGAAGAATATGGATGTTGTGATTTAGGGGCTATCAATCTTGCTACACACCTATTACCTGATGGGTCTGATTTTGATTGGGATAAGTTGGCTGATTCTTGCCTCGTTGGTGTGCGATTCCTCGATAATGTTCTTGATGTGAACACATATCCAACTCCTCAAATTGAAAAGAACTGTAAAGAAGTCCGAAGAATCGGTCTTGGAATTATGGGTCTTGGGCATAGCCTCATTAGTTTGGGTCTAAGGTATGATTCAGCAGATGGGCGAAGAAAGGTTGAACAACTCTTCAACTTTATGAAAAAGAAGTCATACGAAGCATCAACTTATCTCGCAGTTGAAAGAGGTTCATTTGAAGCCTTTGATGCTGACAAGTTTTTGGAATCGGGATTTTGTCAAACTCTCACTAAAGGGCTAAGGTCAAAAATACGAGAATATGGGATGAGGAATTGTGCCGTATTGACTATTGCACCGACAGGAACAACATCAATTCTTGCGGGAACTTCAAGTGGAATTGAGCCTGTGTTTGCCGCAGGGTATAAAAGAAAGTATTACGCCAACTCAGAAACAAATAATGAAAGAGTTCTCAAAGAAGAGATGGTGATTGACCCTCTCTTTGAACAGATGTATAACGGAGGAACTGATGTTTCAGCATTTATCTCAGCACATGAAATCTCCGTTGAATCTCACTTGAAGATGCAGGTAAGTGTGCAAAAGCATATTGACAATGCAGTTTCCAAGACCATCAACATTCCTCAAGATTATGATTTTGAGAAGTATGGAGAATTGTTATTGAAGTATGCCCCACAACTCAAGGGAACTACGGTTTATCGGTCAGGCTCAAGAGGTAATGAACCTTTGACTCCTCTATCGGGTGAAGAAGCCAAAAAATACATGGATACTCAAGAGGTAATCATCGGAACTGCTCAAAGCGACTGTCCGAGTGGTATTTGTGAGATTTCTGAGCCTGTGGTTCGCAACAATTAAGTATCGGAAACGAACCATCAAAAAATATGCCTAAGACAAAGGGAGATATAATCTTCGACACATTACAAGATTTAGGTATCCTCGTTGGCGATAAATGGAACTATATTTTCAGTAGTGACGGATTTAAGAATAGTTCAGCAAAAAGGAAAATTGAGTATGCAAGTTCGGATTGGATATTAAGTCCGAATTACATTTACATTTTATGGAATGGATTGAAAGTCGGACACTATGGGCAAGGCACAGTTTATTTGCTTTACACATCAACTGAGATAAATCTTGCTAATTATTATGATTCGGAAGGTGTTGATGGTGATTTTTTTGAGATTAGTTTTGATATGAGTGTAAATTGCCCTAATGGAGTTGAGGGGGTTTGTTGGAAGAGTCAAAATGGAGGGAATTGGTTTGATGGAATAAGTGAAGATGTATTAAATGGTTATTCTCATATTCGGAGATTGATATTCTATTTAGCAACAATTAGCGGTTTGTCAGCAGATTATACTTATTATCAAGCCTACAAAATACCACTTAATATAACCATATCAAATAAAATAAGGTCGTTGAATTATGCAAAAGAGGGAATTGGGCTTTATAATATGCACAAATGACCCCAACTTTAATAAGTGATGGACTCCTAATATATACTGAGGGAAAACAATGAAACAACCCAAAGAGAACTATGAAAAGAGTCTGAAAGAGTTGGGGAAGGTCGCTCAAGAAGAACTAAACCAAGACCCAACAATTTGCACCTGCATAGATGCAAAAGAAACAAATACAAGATTTGGTAAGAGATGCCTACACCATCAATTAGTTGATTGGATGGTTATTCTTGATTATCAACAATCAAAGGCGGTGAACGCATGACCTTTACAGTTGTATATGGTGAGTTTCCACAGACTCGAAATTACTTTTGGTCTTTGAAAATCCATGCGAAAGGATGTGGAAATATCAAGAATGATGTCCGAAAATATGGATATAGAGAGGCTAAACAACACACATGGGATTACAACACCATCCGAGAAATAGCCGTTGATTATTGGGCAGACCATATCCGAGAATCTTTGGACTATTATGATACCGAAGAAGAGGCTATCCAAAGTTATGTCAAAGAAACTATGGGGGCTACTTGCCCCTGTGCAAGAAAACTAATCAATGATAAATCGCATGAATCTAAGGAGGCTTCTGAGTGAGTGGTTGCATCCGACAATGTAATGTCAATCGAAAGACTTTAATATGCGAGTCATGTGGCTTAGACTACAACCCACCAAAGGAGAGTGCAAACAATGAGTGAACTAAAGATTAGAATTGAAACAGAAGAATGGATTTATGAAGAATATGTGGAGGCTTAAATATGACAACTATTTTCCCGCTTGGAAAGACAATTGCACCTCACCATATCCAACATACTAATAAGAGGAGAGAGCGATTGGCTCAATGGGATACCCACCAATCGTATCAATGGCTTAGACCTTCAGGATTATCTCCTTATGTTAAACTTTCAATGGCTCTTTTTGGCGTTGAAAAAAACAATTTAGGTGAGGCTGATTATGAATCCTACTTCGCTGAAAATGGTTGGGCGATTGATGATATTGTCAATGTGAAATCAATGGAGGCTTAATTATGGCGACCATGCAAATCAATTCACATTCTTTTGATAGAATGAATATCAGACTTTCAGGGCGTGAGAAGGCTCAAGTAATCAATGCGATTATGACGAAGTGGAACAGATTGGAGAACAACTCTATGAGAGATTTTGCGATTGTTGCTATGACTCTCGATGGGATTCGGAAAACTGATGAGTCCTCTTGGGAAAGCAACGGTGATGCAGTAGTAGGAATCGTCAGGAAAGGCAGTTTAATGACTGTTATGTTGAGGAGATTCAATCAACCTATGACTAAGGAGGCTTTGAGGGTGGATGCCGTTAAATGGGCAATTAAGCCCCCTCAGCAAGCAAGAAAAATGGCGAGAAAGTTGAAGAAGAGAAATTATCGGTATTGAAACCTTTAACATTCAAAAAGAACGATTCAACAAAATGAGTTCTATCCCCTCACCTCCAATTGAGGATTTTTACGATAGTGATGGGAAGATTAGGAAAGATAGAGTGTATGGGTATCTGAACTCATTATTTGGTGCAACCGAGCCAAACTACTCACAGAAATTAACATTCAAATTACCTTCTTTAGCCGTTCCCGCAATTTTCAACGAACCGACCCAAAAGGTTTCAGTTGATGAAAATAACTTAGACCCCAACATCAAACCATTTACACTTTACCAATTTTTTGACGATGAGGCATACTCTCCCGAAATCTTGGAACTGTATGAAACTCAGAAGGTGGGGGAAAGGCAAACATATAAAAAAAGGGTAATAATTAAAAGCCTGAATAGTGCAGGGAGATTTGTCTTTATCGTTCCTTCTCGGATAAACTCCGAAACGATGAAACTATTTATTCGGCAATCTTCAACAAGTTTTTTGGGGGGGCGAACACTAAGTTGGACATTACCTGTGGATGGTAATATGTCAGAAAGATTTGTTTCCAATAAGTTCAGGGTTGGAAGCAAACGATACCCTACATACAAAGCCCTATACTCCACAAATCCTAAGACAAGAACTCTCAACTATTCAAGCATGGGATTTCAAACTTAATTATTACAACAAATTGTGTAGCAGTAGTTTATGCCTCTATATGATGGCCCTGATGCGCTAATTCATTTTGTAAATTAGGTTATTGCTCGCAGTATAGCGTTTTCCATAACTACAAACTGTGTAGCAGTAGTTTCAGGCAAAATTAGTGACATCAAAAAATCATAGAAAATCAGCAATTTCTGTGAGTTTATCTCTTATCCCTTATAATACCTTTGGTTTCTTTCAAAGTTTTCGTTTTGTCACAAAAAGAGTAATGCTTTAAGTAGGTGAATAAAAATGAAAAATTATGGATATTGATGAGCATATCAAAAGGATGGAAAAAAGCATTCGTCACTTTAACAAAATGTCCGAAATGGAGTATCATTTCACCAACATCTATAACCCCAATAGAACTGACTCTCAAGAGTTTCATCAATCAGGAGGCGAGAGTGTATGTGGAGGAGGCTCAAAAAGAAGTGTCAATCAAGATTTTTTGAAATACTTACAAAAAATAGTCAATGAAAAAAATATCCAAAGAATAGTTGATGTGGGGTGTGGGGATTTGAATTATATCTCTCCATTCCTTTACGCTAATCCTCAAATCTCATATACAGGTGTTGATATTTCAAAACCATTAGTTGAACATAACAAATCTGTTTTCCCACACTTAGATTTTGAACATCACAATATTACGGAAACATTTCCTAAACAAGATTTTGACTTGTGCATAATTAAAGAGGTATTCATCCACCTCTCTAAAGATATGGTTTCACAAACTTTGAAACTAATAAAAAAACAAAATAATATCAAATACTTACTCATCTCAGGACATACAGATGAGTGTGAAATAGAAGAAGGTTTTCAAGGAAATAAAGATAGTGATTATGGATATTTTTCCTATCATTTTTATGGGCTTGATGAAAACCACATTAGCGAATTAGTTGATTGCGAAACAAGATTAAGTCGGTTATATGAGATTGATTCAATTCTTGATTAAATGCCGAGAACAATCAAAGTATTCAATGGGTAAATATCTCCCTTCATATATACTGTGTTGATAAGAACTCTATTGGGGTTGTTTTTCAAAATTGAGAAAACAAAGGGATACCGATTCGCTCTTGAAGAGAACTTTAGTTTTTGGTCGTCTAATGCTTCTTGATAGGTCATTTCCATCACTCTTGCTCGATTATGACGAATGGCTACATCCACAAGTCCTTTCTTCAACGCCAACTTCTTAGAATCCGTAAGCCGATTCATTCTTTTCAATAAATGCTTTCTTTGCTTGGTGGCTGAATCTGCAACATCAAGAATTAACTGAATTGTTCCCAACCCATAGGTTCGATTCAAAGTGTAGCCATCAAAAACTCTATATTGGTTTTTTGATTCAGCCAATCTGATAAATGATTGAAGCCGATTTATTTCATATTGAGAGAAATATTTAGCAGACAACGGTTTATGGGAATTGATATTTTTAACTCTCCTATATGCTGACTCAAAAAAATGTGCAGGGATTACGATTTCAAATCCTTTTGTATTCTTCATAATGAATGCACCCTCATCCCTATCCTCAAGCAACCTTTTGAATAACTTTTTTTGTTTGAAACCGTTTGCCGACCTAAGATATGTATTGAGAGGCTTATGCGGATTCATAGCCATCCTATTGCCTCCACAGTAATAAAGATTGTGTCCGAAAGGTTTAACATAGAAGAACACCAACCGTAGGTCATGTCAGTTAATTTTGAAGATGTCAGACAACACGCAATTTCAGCCACCACTCTTGCCTCAGTCGTTATGTCGCAAGTTGATGAAGTATCAGTTTATGCCCCAATTGCGGCATCTATCGCATTCCTCTTTGCCGCATCAGGATACACCTCATTTATGAAGGCGGCAGAAGGCGTAGTTGATGCTCTTGAGAAGGCAGATGTTATTGATGAAGAACTTGCCGATAAGGTTGAAGATGTCATTGATAAGGTTGAAGAAGTTCTTGATGAAAAGAGCGAATAAGCGAAACCATTAAATCTCCGAGAGGTAATATCCTGAATATGGATGGAGAAGGCGAGGACTTTGATAATGTGGAGGATAGAGCCAAAAAACTCTCCGAACTCACAGGAAGAGATTACGAGGATGTCCTTACAGATTTACTTGATGATGGTAAATTAAACAATTCACATACAGATGAACCTGCCGACCTTGTGGAACAACTTAAGGGTGCGGCAGAACTAATTGCTACGGTTCAAAATATCAGTAAAGACATCCAAGATAATTCAGTCCTCAATGGAGGTGAAAACGAAACTGTTGTTGAAGTTAAAACAACACTTGAGGGTGATATTGTTGATAGAGCCATTGAATCAGTCCAAAGAAAGGCAGAAAATCTCAAAAAGATAGGGCTTACCTTGATTCCTATATTTTTACTCCTCACAGGAGGAACTATGGAAAGTTTCGGGATGATTGATATTTTTGGCGGAGATGAATCAAATGGTTATGATGATGGTTGCTCTCCTGAATGGTTTTATGATGAATATGGATATTCATTTGAGAATCAATTAGAAGTGAGATTTACTTTCATTGATTATCAGTATTGTGATATTGAGTTCATTAGCGGGCATTTTATCATTCAACTATTCCATGAGGGGAAAATGATAGAGGATACCATGATTGGAAATCAAGACTTCACTAATGAGGTATCTGTTGAACACACATACTTTGATTTGGAACAAGGACAATATCATTATAGGGTGGAGTTTCATACTGTTGATTGTGAAGATGGGAGTTGCGAACATGGGGATGAATATTTCTTACCACAAAGCCAAATTATCACTATTGACTATCAAGAACCCGAACTTTGTGATGCTTACTTGATTAACGAACAAGCATATCTCTTAGAGGAGGATGATGAAAATGATGCAGTTAAAATTAGTGCAGATGTAGCACTTGTTCAAGGAGAGCGTAATTGCGATTCAGAACAATTTGAAATTGTTTGGCGATTGTATGAGTATAATAATCCAAGCATCATAAAATATGAACACATTACTTGGGAGAGTGGCGTAGTTTCTGACCCTGATGGGGCAGATTATGTTCATCACACATGGGATGCGGTGGATGAAGGCTCATACGAACCAAAGGTGGTGCTACTATTGAGTGGCGATATTTTAGATGAAAAACAAATTGCACACACCATTACTATCGAAGCCCAACCCATTTATGGTTGCACAGACTCGGAGGCTACGAATTATGATTCTATGGCTACTGATAATGATGGCTCTTGTGAATACCCGCCTGATGAGCCTTGTGAAATTGAAATCCAAAATCATTATAGAGGTCATGTCGCTGAAGATGAGGAACAAGATGCAATTCTTGTAGCCTTCAAAGTAGCCCCAACAAATTGCGAAGGAGAAAATATATTTGTTGAAATTGATTTATTCCAAAATGGTTATGCAGAAAATTATACCTATGATACAACAGTTATGGGAGATTCCACAACAGATATTTCTCATATATTTGATGGTGTAGCAATAGGCAATTCATGGATTCCAAGAATTACGGCTACTGTTGAAGGAGAACAGAAGGAACAAGTAATGTTTTGGGGAATTGATGTAGTTGAACAAGAGCCTGAATATTGCGACATTAACCTTTATTGGATGGGATTCGCTACAAATGCTACTCATGCTCAAGTAGGTTATGACCTTGACTGTGGAGATGATGATAATGACCTTGATGGCTACAATGTTTCTGTGCAATTTTTGGTTTATGAAATTGGTTCAGCAAATAACTCTTCTGCACAACCTATTTTATATGAAACAAGAGTCCATTATATTCAAGGATGGGTTGAAGATAATCATTTCATTACAATAACTAATTTTACTGATTCAAACAACACACATTATGATTTTTATTGGTATGCGACTTGGATAGATGGAGAAGGCGAATCTCAAATGTTGGAAGAAAAATGGTTAAATCGAGAATTGAATCCTTGATTTACACAAACGAAAGGTGAGATAGTGGTTTTTTCAGGGTGTATCTTACTACTGAAATTGTGTTTTACCCGGCTAAGGAAATAATGTTCTGAAAGAATCGTATTCTAAAGATTATCACAAAAAGGCATACTGCGAGCCTGTCGCTAAAATTGATGGAAAACAAGTCAGAAACACAAATTAAAGAATCGGAACTTTTGCTCTCCTACCTTATAATAGTTTCTGTTTTAGTTCAGGAAAGGGTAGTGAAAAAGTTAGAGATTTCCATATTATCAGAATTATCTGAAACGATAACTTTAACAGTCAAAAATCCTAAATGATGATTATGGTGTTTGGAAATAACCTCATTGATTTTTCCGCTAATGGGATGGTTGCGGCACAAGTGGCTTACCCTGCGGCCACTTCTGCGCTTCAATCAACCATAGGACAGGACTTCATTATGCCTGACTTAAACCCTAAATCTCCCCCCACAGGAGATACAACTCCAAGAAAAATCTTACCTTTATCTATCTCTAAAACCTACACAGGACTCACATTTACTGTTGAGATGGAGGGAGATAACTACATTGGTTGTGGGCCTCAAGACTCAAATGGGGATGATTATGGATTCGGTGGGGCTTGTGTTTCATACCCAATTGATATGTCAAAAAGTGCTAATGAAACTGAAAACGAGATAAAATCAAAGTTGTTAAAGTTCTTGAAGAGATTGAGAGAGCAAGAAGAAATACAGAAGGCTTATGAAGAGGCTCAGGCACAATGGGAACAAGATAAAGCAAATTGTAATTCGGAGGTCAAGGATGGCTCAACATTCCGTTTCGTCAATGAAGATAGGAACTATTCTGAGAATGGCCCACCAACTGAGAGTTGGATTTGTCAAGAAACTATCTATCCTGTTGAAGAGGAGGATACAACAGAAACAGAAGATGAAGAAGAATCAACTTCGGATAGTGTAGTTGTGGCTCAAACTACAACCCCCATAGAAACTGCATCCACAAACTTAAGCATAGGATTTAGTGAAGGATTCAAGCGTATGGCGCAAAGAGGCATAATGGTGGGAGGGATTTTGTTGATTGGATATGGTGGTGTGAAGTTTGAAGAACGAACTAATTTCTTTTCAAAGATGTTCAAGGGCAAGAAAAAGACTCCGAAAACCAATGCTACTCCAAAAACAGACACTACTCCGAAAACTACTGAGGCGAATGCTTAAATATGTGTTCTTTGTCCTCGCACTATGGAACAATACCGAAATGCGGCAGGTTGTATCGTTTTCAAAGATGATAAAATACTCCTCTTGAGAAGGTCAATAAATGAAACCTCACAACATGGACTTTATGAATTGCCGGGTGGGAAACAAGAACAAGGCGTAAGTCTTTTTGATACTGCCCTCACCGAAACCAAAGAGGAATCGGGATTGACAGTAAGAGTGATTAACAAACTTGAACCTCATGTTGATTCAAATATGAAAAAAATCTATCATGGCTTTACTGCTATGGTTGATGGTGATGAAGAGGTAAAATTGTCTGATGAACATGATGAATATAAATGGGTTTCAATCAGGGATGCTTTGAATATGCCTGAACCTCTAAGCCATCATGCGGAGTTCCTATTTAGACAAATTGCATAACACACCTTTATCTATCAGAAAGTTTATTTTCTAAATATGGTGTTTGGAAACAACCTCGTTAATTTTGGTGCTTTTGTAGCCTCAAACCCGCAACCAACTGTGGTTCAAACTCAAACAATTGATGTTGCAGAAGTCAAGTCAAGCAACACCGATATTGGGGCTGTGGCTCATCATTATCAAGGTTGGGAGAGAGATAGTGGAGTAGCAGGTTCAGTTGATTTTTCGCAACCATTCACAATTGAGATAAACGATAATCCTGATGAGGTGGAGGATGAAGATACAGGAGTTCAAGATAATCCTGATACTAAGCCTGAAAATGGCCTTGTTAATAATGAAGAAGAAACCAATACTAATGCTCAAGGATTGGGATTAGGGTTATCGGGAATGACACAGGCAGATGAAGAACAACTTGCCGATAAAGCCGATGAAACACACATCTCAGGAGGTAATGAACCTGAAAAACAAACCTCTTCATCTGAGGTTGATAAGTATGCAATCACAGGACTTTTATTATTGGGTGCAGGTTATGGGGCATACAAATATGAAACTAAAACCTCATTTTTTAGTCGAAAGTTTCAGGAAGTAAAGAAAAACATCCAAAGATAGTGCGGAACATTCATATACTTTGAATTGAATAGTCGAAGTATGAGTCCATTTTTTGTTGTTTCTTTGACTTGTTTTTCATTCTCACTTATCTTACTTCCAATCTTTATGCACTATTTTAGAAACTATGAAGAAGTTGAAATGAAGTGGTAATTATGAAATCAGACGATGAGTTGTGGCTTTTTGATACTGATGCTGACAATTTTCTGTTTGCATTTATTTTAATGTTTATTATTTCTTTTACATTTACCTCAATCGTTCTATTTTAACGATACCTTTAACAATCAGGAATAACCGATAATTGCTATGGGCGTTGATTGGAAAGGGCTAATTGTAGGAGGCTTAGGTGTTGTTGCCCTATTCACAGGTGCAGATTACCTTACCAAAAAATCTCAATCTAACTCTTTCAATGCTGAAGATTGGAATGGGAATGAAGAGGATATTCCTCTCGCTATTGATTATTTCTGTGCAGTTAAGATTCTTGAAAATGACGGATACAAAAGTAAAAAAGCAAATAAACAAGTCAAGACTCAAATGACTAAAAAGGTATTTCCATTTTTGATATTTGATAGAAAAATGTATTCAAAAGGACTTCACTTTATGATTGAGGAAAGACTTGAACATTTCCAATCAGTTTATCAAACTGAAGGCAGACAAATGGTTGAGGGTGATATGCGAAATCTAAAGGAACAATTAAGTATGGTTTCTTCGGAGGAACTTAATGATTATTTTAAGAAAGAAGCATTCAAAGCCACCCTGAGAGGATTGCCTGAGTTGCCTCAAGGAACATGGGAAAATGGCGTGAGAGTGAGATTTGCCCCGAACCCAAACGGCCCACTTAGTATGGGTCATTCATTTGGAATAATTGTTAATGATGTTTATGCTAAGGCATACGGTGGAGATTATATCCTTAGATTAGACGATACTGACCCCGACCAAAAAAGACCTGTTCGCAAATTGTATAATCAAATACTTGAGGAGTTCGAGTTCTTAACTGATAGAAATGAGGGTGATTATGAACTTCATATAGCATCAGAAAGAAAATCCCGATACATTGAAATTGCGAGAAAGTTAATCGCAGAAGGAAAGGCTTATGTTTCTTGTATCCCACACAAATCATTTACTGAAAAATACCAACAATATCTTACTCCAAAAGAAATTGCAGATGGGAAAAGCCCTATGCAGTCTGCACAAGGAATGCCCTCCCCTGATAGGGATAAAGATGTTGAAACAAACCTAAGACAGTTCAATGAAATGGTTAAATTAGGATATTACTACAATGAAGATGGAACTCCCTGCAATCCCACCGAAGGACACATTAACGAAAATGAAGATTATGAAGATTTTGGAACATTAGTTCCTACTGTTTGGTTGAAAACTTCAATGAAAGAAAAGACTTCTAAATATAGAGATATGAAGATTATGAGAGCCACATTTAGAACTCACCCTAATGATGATGAGGGTAAGGTATGGCCTTACTTGAACTTTCAAGGGGCAGTTGATGATTATGATTTGAAAATCACACACATGATTAGAGGTTGTGATTTGTGGGAAACAGAAATCGCTTATCCGCTTATTTGGAATGCGATTGGATGGGATACTGCTGAATTACCTACATTCATGTATTGGCCGAGATTATTCTTCAGCAACTTCTCGATTCCATATACTGATGTTGAAACAGGTAAGGCAAAAGAATTGAGAGCCATTGGAACTTCAAAGATGGCGAGATTGATTGCTAATCAACCTGAGTTTGGAGGCAATTGGTGTCATTCTTCTTTCCCAACAGTTTGTTCCTATATGGCGAGAGGATACCCTGCATCATATTTGAGTGATTTTTGGCTCGGTGATGTGTGGGGCAAGACCTGTCCGTTTTTCAATGGAGATAGTGTAATGGTGGATGGTGTAAAATACAAGCCATTAACTAAGAAGATGGGTGAGCATCCAATTGAAATGAGGATTGGAGAAAAGAAATTGGGAATCTATAAGAGCCAACAAGCCCAAGTTCCTTACCCTCTTACTGAAGATGGAATGATGAGAAATACCCCTATTGCAGTCATAGATGGGTATGTTCCTATTCCAATGACGGCATGAAAAAGTTTAATAAGTAGGGCTTCATAGGAAAGCCATGAACGGCCAAGATTTTGAGAACCTAATCCTAATAAAGAAGCCCTGTCCTGTTCCTGAATGTTTATGGGGCAGACACTATCATCATTTTGTGGATGATTACTATTTTTGTAATTGTGGATGGAAAATTGCGGGGGATGCTTTTGTTCCTGAAAGTTATGAAGGTGATGATTGGGATAACGAAAATCAACAATTCCACCCACCAAAGGATGATACTATTGAATCTGTTTGATACCCCAAAGGTTATATATGAGGAGAACTCCTCAATAAGATAGAGGGAAAAGCGGTTTCCCTATGAATAATAAATTAAATAGGAAAAATGATACTTATGGAATATAATAGACTCAAAAAAACGATGCTTACAATTTTGACCGCAATAATGCTTGTCATGTCTTTGAATGTAGTAGGTGCTGAAGGTTCAGACCCTAATGACCCCTCCGATGGTGGGGCTGATTGGGATGGTGATGGATTAACAAATGCCGAAGAACAATCTCAAGGAACGAACATGAATAATGCAGACTCAGATGCAGACGGATTGCCTGATGGGTGGGAGGTCAATAATGGCCTCAATCCTACCAATGGGGGAGATGGAAATGCCGACCCTGATGGGGATGGATTGACTAATGCACAAGAATATGCTTCAGGAACAAATCCAAACAATGCAGATACAGATGGTGACGGGAAACCTGATAACACAGACCAATTCCCAACTGACCCAAACGACGGTGAATATTCCGATTCTGATGGTGATGGTATCCCTGATGCTTACGACCCTGACTTTAGCGAGTCCGATGAAGGCTCAGGAAATGGAGGAACTGAAGGTGGCGGAGAAGGTCAAGGCGAAGGCGAGGGTCAAGGGCAAGGTCAAGGACAAGGGCAAGGTCAAGGTCAAGGTCAAGGACAAGGGCAAGGTCAAGGACAAGGACAAGGACAAGGACAAGGACAAGGACAAGGACAAGGGCAAGGACAAGGACAAGGACAAGGGCAAGGTCAAGGACAAGGTCAAGGACAAGGTCAAGGACAAGGACAACGACAAGGACAAGGACAAGAGCAAGATCAAGGACAACAACAACAAGAACAACAAGAAAAACAAGAACAACAAGAAAAACAA
>UEXM01001079.1_pt1 | contig 17545 bp, 44 predicted proteins | sample 1796661 | NCBI WGS metagenome assembly UEXM01 (sample SAMEA4772469, study PRJEB27181) | metagenome | reverse complement strand
ACTTCGCCAGATCCGATAAAACCAAAGGGGAAAGGAAACATATATTATGTTTTAATTTATGCTAAATCTAAAGTTGCGGAACCGTAGTATAAACCAGAGCCTGACTCGTTGTAACAAACTAAAGTTATGACATCAATTTTACCAGTGACAGCACTTAATGTTGGGATTGTACCTCCTGGCCATTTAACTAAACTGTTCCAATCAACTGTAACTGGGGTAGCGCCTTGTTCAATAATTAAAATGTAAGTAGCTCCAGCTTTAGGATCTGTTGGAGCAAAGGTTGGTGAAGAACTATTAACAGTTACGGTTTGTATATTGCTATCATTCCAACTAACTACTAAATTAGTGGCGTTGGCATGTAACTCTGTATAACCTTGGCCATTTATTTTTACTACACCATCATCTATCACTGTTAATATATCTGCTCCTGCAGAGTCTTCAACTAAAAGAGATGTAGTAGCATCTGTAGTACCTGAACCTTTAACATGAAGTCTAGCGGTGTTTGCTCCTCCAACACCAACGCTTAATCCAGAACTAGTTACTCTTAGGGTTTCATCACCATCAGTTGATGATGTTTGTGGACCAATTATTAGGTAATTATCTTGACTTGCTTTCAGCATCATGCCATATATACTAGAAGTACCATATCCATGCAAGAATATTCTACCTGTACCCATTTGCCCTTGTGCTATATGGGCATATCCACCAGATTGACCTTGAGTATAAAAAACATGAGTCGTATTTCTATTAGTAGGTGAAGTAACATTTCCAAATTTAGCTACAACACCATTATAATCAGTAGTAGTGTTTTTTACATAAAACTGTCTATTAGTTAACAACCTAGTTTCTGCATTAGATGTAGTACCTAAAGCAACTAATTGCGCAGTTGTTTCGTAAGTAGCATTACCTATATTACTTTTTAATATTAATTTAGCACCATAATCATTTCCACTACTAGTGTGTACTAGTGGATCTGACGTTTCTTGTATTATTAAATTTCCTGATTTATAATTTCTAGTAGGTGTACTTGCTAAAGTTACATCATATGAAGAGTTTCCATCATCACCTATTGTAACTGTTCTATTTACACTTATTGTGCCGTCAGCAGCGTATATACTATAAGGTTTAGCAGTTACTCCTATTAAGCCATCTGCTACTTCTGAAAAAGTCCATTTGTTGTTTGTTGGATTTGCTCCACCTCCATCGTTGTCAAAACCAACTATGAAACTATCTGTTTGGTCTATAGCTGCGGCTGCGGTAAATCCTGAAAATTTTAAATTTGCCATTTTATTCTTTTATTATGGTTGTATTTCCGGTATTAACTGATCCCCAGTTTTTTCAGAAATCAAAAAATCACCAAGTTTTTCTGATATTAACTTAGAAGATGGGATCGGTAATGGTTCCCCAGCTTTGTCTCCCTTCATGGGGATTATGTAACCAAGACCTAACCACATACCTTAAAATATTGCTAATACGTCAGCTACTGTTCCACCTGTCCAGTGTGTTACTAATATAGGTAAAAAATGCCCATCAGGTACATTATTAAATGTAACTGTATTTCCACTCTCCATAGTCACTGTTATATTACCACCAGTACCTATATATAAACAACAACCTCTTTCTGAAGTGTCAGATATTTGAGTAGCGCTAGCACCTGCTAAAAGAACTGCATCATGTCCAAATACTCTAGGTTGCGCTTGAAAGTTTCCTTCTAATCCTCTCATTTTATTTTTTTATTTTTGTAATTTTTTCTGCGCCTCTAGATCCAAAGTACGCTACATATACTGTTATAAGTAAAGCTTCTAATAATGAAACCCACCCGTCGTTTATTTCTAATAGTACACTAGAATCTAGTACTATAAATATTGTCATTGCTAAAGTTAGATAGATCAGTGTCATTGGTCTAGTATTCTTACTAAGCCATGAATCAGATTTCATATCACTATTCCATCTATCAGAGATGTTATTCATCTCAGCTATATCTTGGTCTAAAAGTTTTAATGCGGTTTCTTTGTCTTTGGCATTAATAGTACTATCACCTGATATAAGGTTTTTTACTATCCCTATTCCACCTTGGTCTGGTAAGAACTCACCTACGGTATTAAGAATAGTAGGGGCTTTCTCTTTTAAGAAAATCCCTACTTTTGTTTCTTTAAACTTTTTCTTTTTCTTTTTTGTATCACTCACTTTTGAAAGCTAACATAAATTCTCTAATAGCTACACCAAAGGCAATTCCAGCATAAAGCATATGTGATTCAATTAATAAACCAGATCCAATCAATCCAGCTATAACAGCTTTCGATAATGGGTGATTTACCACCATTTTTACTTTTTCCATAATTATTTATTTTCTATTTGTTTTACATCCACCGTATTTTGCTAATGGACTACCACCATTCATATAAGGCGAACCTTTCATTTCAGGTGCTGCTTTTATTTTAGCTTTTAAATGATCTGGTAATTTATGTTGATTACCGATAAGTTCTTTATTTACAGGGCTTTTTTTGTAAGGCATAATTTATTTTTTATTATAAGCTTCTTTTTCCCACCAAGTCACTGGGGAACCATCTTTTTTTTCACTTCTTTTTTGGATCTTCCATTCTCCTTTACCACTTTCTCTATGGTAAATGTTTTCGTTATCATAAGCAAGTCTACCATCTTTTATTTGTTGGCAATGTACTTTCTCATGTTTTACTATTTCTTTTATCTGGTTTGGATCTCTTACCTTATCATTAATAGTAATCGAACCATTCATATTAGTTCTACCTAAAACACCTTCTTCTTCCTTTACAAAATATATAGGAGTATTATCTACTTCATATGGTGATTTAAGTTTAAACCCCATTTTACTTTCCACCTTTGTTCATAGCATCTTTTTCTCTATCTGCTATTGGCATATATTCTGTATCAGCATCCATAACTCCTTTGTTATGTGCCATATGTTTTAAAACCTTCATCGCTCCGTGATGACTTAATTTTCCTGGATGTCCTTTTCCCATTATGATATATTTTTTCTAGAGTGTTTATTTACTTTATGCGCTGATGCATCATATCCATGTTTTTCAACGTCTTCTTTGTGTATATCTGTTTTAGCGTCGTAAATTAATTCTCTATCGTGAATCATTTCTTGCTTCTTTTCTTTGTCACCTTTTTTATAAGCTTTATCAGCTTTGTGAAGCTGTCCTTTTGCATCGTAGATTAACTCTCTTTCATGCATCATATCTTTGTCGTACCTGTTCATAATTTACTTTTTATAAGGGAAATTTTTATTAAACCATTGTTTACGATCATCGCAATTACATCCACCTGGTATAGTATCTGCTAGTTTTTTAATACCAGTTAATTTTGTGAATTTTTCTATACTATCTCCTAAACCTTTGGATTTCATTTATTTTTCTTTTTATGTAATTCTTTATCTATCTCTCTACACCAATGTAATATTTCATCTACTTTTTCTTCTAAGTCATTAATGTGTTCAGTTTGCCATTGTTGTTTTAAGTCATACTCCATACGCTCTATTTCAGCTGGAGGTAATTTCTTAGCGTCATCTATATCAGATTGTAAAGTATAATACATACCTACAAACATAGAAGTTACAACAACAATACTTATAATAGTTTTAAGATCTATCTTAAACTCAGTGCCTTCACCTATTTTCATTACGGATTATTTATTCTACAATTATTTTTATTGGTCCATTTTGTTCTATATACCTAGCTATTTTAGGGTACACACGTTTGTAAGCTTGTGCAGAGTAACTACCAACAAACTTACTAGCATCTACCTTGTCATTTAAAAGTAAACAACCAGCTGTGTGTTCATCAGTGTTACCTGTGTGTATTAATATGTATTGAAATCTTAATCCTTTGTTCTCTAACACCCAATCAGGTTTGTTATATATGCATAACATACCATTATGGTTTTCGTATTTCTTGTCGTACCTAGAGGTAAAACCCCCAGACTTTCTAAGATCCATACTGTAAGTTCCTTCTGGAATCCTAGTTTCTCCGTAAACTTTTTTAGTTCGGTGCTCATCCTCTATAACGAAGCATTGAAAAACGTCATCTATATAAAATATACTTATAGATGTGTCTCCATTATCTGCTATTCGTTTTAGTTTAATCTCCATCTTTTCCTTTGTATAGTTTCCACCATTTGTGAACTGTATAACCTATAGTTAAAGCAAGTAAAGTTATCTTCAATAGAGGTTCTATCCAGTCAGTCAAACTCAACAAAAAAGTTAATAAGTTAAGTAAGTATAACTTCACGTCCTGAGCCATTATTTCTGGGCGTTGAGTACAGCGTTCCCTTTGTACTCTGGTGCCTCCATAGTAAACCTATTTATTATAGGTCTCATAGTTTTCTTATTTGGGATGTTGCACCCACATTTAGAGTCACATCCACATGGTAGTTTTTTACCTGCAGGTTGTTGATATATTCCTTCTGATGGCATAATTTAGTTTTTTAATATTTACTTGAAATTCCAGACATAGCTATTTTATTCATAGTAAGTCCAGATTTATGTTCATTAGCTGATTTGTTATAAGGTGTAGTACCTTGTATATTTGTTAATTCTTTTGTTTTACCAGTCATAGTTAAGCCACTGTCTATTTCCTCCCCAGTTAATGGATTCATATTAGTTATCGGTTGGTATTCCCTTAACTGTTGTAATTCTTTAGCTTTCTTAGATGATGCAAGTCTACTTAAGTTTAAATCTAAACCTATTTGACTTCCAAGGTAATCTATATTTTCTAGTTGTCCAGCCGCCATCGCTCTAGTATAACCTTCAAATTTACGAGTACCAACTGCTGCTTCGTCTCCAACCGTTGCTTTTACAGCTTCATTTGATGCTTTAATTTGCCCCATTTTATACTTAGCTAACATTGCAGCTGTAGCTGGATCTATAGTTAATGGTGATTTATTTGTCCCTGTTGGCATAATCTATTGCTTTTGTTATTACTTTGTAACTATATCTGTTACTGTTTTCTAGTTTTGTTGTAGGCATGTCTTCTTCACCTAACATAATACGGTACATACGACTGATTAGCTGTTTACACTTTACGGATACTTTGTATATGTTATACTTTTGGGTTGTGCGGTTTCTTCTCCTCCACACGACTATCCACCCTTCCTTTAACAACCTGTTCCAGCGCCTGTTATCCCAGCTATATGAGTACGTACCTTTTTTGAAGTCGTCTTTTGTAAAAAGATCTACAGCTTCTAAATATATTAGAAGCTCTAGATCTGCATCATTTAAATTATTTGTTTTACACGCCCATTTACGTATAATCCTGTAGTGTTTTAATAAATTTAATTCTTTTAAATCTGATGAGTTTAATCTCATTTATTGTGTTTTTTTACCACTATATCCTTTTTTAAAATCTGTATAAAATTTCATTGATTTAGGATCTTGTTCGCTTGTTGGAGCGTTGAAGTTAAGTGGGTATTTTCTCTTGATATAACCCATGGGTCCAGACTCACCTCTTAAACCAGCGTCAAATGCTAAAGAATCTGTTTGAAATTTTTTATATTCAGGTGTTTTTTGGGGTGGATCCCCATCTTTATTGTTAATAGGTGATTGCAATGGATTTTTAACCTTCATCATTGCAGCAGAGTTTCTTTTTAAATCTGATCTATTATCAAGCGCGTTTTTTGCGGGTCTAATTGGAGCTTTTTTCATGTTTTCAGCACCTTGAGACCCTAACGGTTTATTTGATATTTCAAATTCTTCGAATGCTCTATTTATAGTATTTTTCTTTTCTGATTTATTAGCAACAACTTCATGTTCTTTTAAAACGCCTAAATCATAAATCTTTTCTTTCTTTGGAGTTGAGGGTTTTTTAGCACTTATTTCCTTGGCTTTTTTAGCTGTTGAAGGATTAAAATAATTATACACACCTTTAACTGCTTGAACTCCTGGTCCAGCTAAAGCTCCTACTGCAGTTTTAACCACTTTATTATACGTATCACTATAATTTGTAGTTGATTTTCCAGCTCCTTTTGCAGCTCCTTTTCCAGTGGGTTTTGGAGTTGCTTGTGCAGTGCTAGAACTAGTTTTTGGTTTGTTGTATCCGTTTGCTTTTGCCATTTTACTTGTTTTAAATAACTATTACTACGTCAAATTCTTTTATGACTTTATATTGTTCTTTTTCTAATTCAATATTAAATCCAGCTGCTTTGTCGTAATAAACTTCATCACCTTTTTTTAATACTTCTACATCAGAGCCAGGTTCTATAACCTTAGCTCTTCTGTATCTTATATCTTCTCTTTGATTCTCTGCTAGTATTAAACCACCTTTAGTCTTTGTATCAACTTCTTTTATTGGTTTAATCACTATATACTTACCTATTGCTTTCATGCCCTAATATTATTAATAACACAATCAGTGGACAATATTGTAGTAGCTACTGAAGCCGCGTTCATCAGTGCACTTTTAGTGACTAACAAAGGATCTATAATTCCGGCCTTAACCATATCAACCGTATTTCCTGTAACCACATCCAATCCTTGTCCTTCCACAATAGGAGTTTCATAATTCTCCACACCAGCATTTTTTAGAATAATCTCATATGGTTTACATATTGCTTTATACAATACTTCTTCACCAATTGATTCAGGTTCTAAACTTTGCGAAGCGTTCAACAGTGCAATCCCACCTCCTGGCACTATACCTTCTTTGATCGCGGCTTTTGTAGCGCAAATAGCATCTTCAACTCTATCTCTTTTTTCTTTCAACTCAACCTCTGAATTTGCCCCTACTTTAACTGTAGCAACTTTAGCTTTTAATTTAGCTAAACGTTTTTCAAGGCGAATTATAATGTTATTGTTATTAGAGTTTTTTATCTGTTCTTCTAATCTATTTATAGTATCCTCTACTTCTGGCTTGTCAGATAAATCAACTTGTAATATAGTATCCTCGTGGCTAGTGACAGATTTAATACATGTCCCCAAATGCTCAGGTTGTATAAGATCCATATCATCTCCAAGATCTTCATTTATAAGAGTTGCCCCTGTTACAGCACATAAATCACTTAATACATCTTTCTTGCTTATCCCATATACTGGAGCATCTAATATATTAACCTTTATATTACCTTTAGATTTATTCATTGCTAGTGCAGATACCACTTGTTGGTCAACATCTGCTATAATCAATAAACTCTTCCCAGTTTTTATAACATGCTCTAGTACTGCTTGGATCTTCCGTATGTTAGGTATTTTAGATTCCACTATTAAAACCAGGGGGTTATCTAGTTCTGCTGTACCTTTTTCTTTATTAGTTATAAAGTGGTTGTTTTTTAAAGCTTGGTCGTACTGCACTCCTTCTATCAACTCTACAACTGTCTCAGGCTGCTCATTAGTTTCCATCATAACAACACCTGTTTCATCCACCATCCTAAAAGCTTCCCCTATAATCCTACCTAGTTCTTTATCGTTGTTAGAAGATATTGTAGCTACTTGATCAATCTTTTTGCCTCTAACCTTTTTTCTTTTCTTGCTTAAGTAACTAACTACTTTATCAACTCCTTTATGTACCCCATCTTTTAAATCCCTTAATGAATCTAAATCACTACTACTATTAGCACCATCTAATATAGCTTTAGCTAATATAGTGGCAGTGGTAGTACCATCACCTGCGTCTTTCACTGTTCTTTGGGCTGCTTGCTTAATTAGCGTAGCACCAATATTTTCTAATGGATCTTGTAATGTAATAGCATTTGCTACACTCACCCCATCTTTGGTTATAACTGGACGTCCAGTACTATCTTCTAGTATAACACATTTTCCACTAGCGCCTAAAGTAGAACTAACTGCATTAGTTAACTTTTCAACGCCAGTTAAGACCTGACTTCTGGCATGATCACCAAAAGCCAGTTCTTTAACTAACTTTAATTCTTGCATTTGATTTGATTTAATATAATTGTTCTGAATATTTACTTAAAAGTTTTCACTACTTTTGGTCCCTTAAGGAATTCTAGTTTTTTAGTATAGTGTTCCACTGATCCATCTATAGCAGATTCTGCACCTTCTATAGTTTCTCTTCTTGTAACATCCACCCATGTGTCTTCATCATCTGGGTGTTTATACTCTGTTTGGTAAAATCCATTGGGTAGTTGTACTATTCTCCAGTTGGCTTTATCGGCAACATGGTTCCAAAGGTTAATCATATCTTGATTAGGGTGTTGTTGTGGTGTACTACTCCACGAATTAGTACGGGTGTATAAAAACGTCATTGTTTGGTTTTTAGTTAAACGTTTGGTTATTTATACTATCACTTGATAGTTTGGTTATCTACTGGTGTAGAAATATTTTTACGGTGTTATCTGTATCCAGTTACTACCATCATAGTATTCTAGATATCTAGTTGCTCCTTGATTATTTAATCTAAGCATTCCTTCTACTCCTACAGGTCGTTGTGAATCATCTCCCAAAGGTATTATAATAGCACCTGTTGCAGCACCAGATAGTTCCCAAGCAGTGGCTCTACCTATTAGTATTTGATTATTAGGTGCTGTACTTGAACCTGTTCCACCATGGTCATAAGGTAAAGTACCTGTTCCATCTGAGCTATAGTTAACAGTTGAGTTAGTTATAGTACTAGGTAAAGAACTAGCGCCAGTACCACCGTTTGCAACTGGTAGTATTGTTGCACCAACATTAGCAGCTAAGTCAACTACTGGGGCTCCCCAAGAAATAGTTGAACCATTAGACTTAAGTAAAGTATTAGCAGATCCTGGTGCTAAAGCTTCTGGGACACCATTAGCATCTCCAGCCCATATTCTACCTGTGGCTAAATTAGGTAAGTCATTAGTTCTACCTATGCATGACACTTGTATACTACCGTCAGTACCTGCAGCGTATTCTACTACTATACCTACGTTTTGTATCTGATAAGGACCTATTGGCTTTTTATACGTTAATCCAAGCGTAGTAGCTGGTGTATTAGAAACATATACTATTTCACCTGCAGCACCAGTTGCATCAGGATCGTTAATAGCAGAAGTGTTTATACCTTCTAATAAACCCGATGTCATTATAATACCTGAATTACCACTGTTTATACTTTCAGCTGCTAAACCAACCACTGGCATTGCAGCGACATCTGTAGCGTCAGCAGCAGCTATAGTAGGAACACCGGCTGAAACACCAGATATATATACTGGGGTTCCTTTAGCAATTGTGCTACCTGTAACATTTTTCACTACTTGCGTGATAGTTGGGTCAACATACTCTAAAGTACCAGTGTTAGATACTTTTAATATCTGGTCTCTAGTACCAACAGCACCTAAACCTGTACCACCTCTTGTAGTAGCTAATGTACCAGACCAACCAAGCGTGTGAGTACCTCCGGCCGATGTAATTGTAACGTTCACATCATTAGCAAAACTCTGCGTAGCTAGCGTTTGCCCGTTTAATTGTGTAATTCCAGCACCTGAAGCTCCCGGCATATTAGACATTTTTACTTGTTTTGTCTTATTTCCGTCTGCAGAGTCTGATATTAGTACTAAATCATCATTTGCTGGGGTAGCTTTAGTTGGATATGTGTATATTATAGCCATTATTGTTTATTTTAACTTCTTTTATAAAATTTTTATTTCTATGTAGTTTACAACATGTTTTTACGAGCAAATTCCGCAATTTTCTTTACTCTGTCAGAAGCTTTTTGTGCACTCCATGTTAATTTCTTTCTATTGTAAACGTAATCTCCTGTTTCTGTGTATTTAGGCATGCTTGTGAAACTTACATCGCCTGATTGTGGGTCATAATCAAAACTACTTTGGTCTGTCATGTTATAATTAACCCATCCCTCTATTGGTTTGCCAGTATTTGGATCTGTAGGTTGGTTAACAGATATTCTACTGCCACTCATAGAGTTTATATATGCAGGAACATCTTTAGGATTCATTCCTTTTGGTATACTAATGTTTGTATATCTTTCTTGTGGTACATCTTTATATTCTGCACCCAATGCTACTGGCACTGCACCTATAGCTAAGTTTCTAGCACCTCTTAATCCTCTTTTTCCCTCTCTTCTTTCAACTACTTTTGCTTGTTTATCTTCAAACTTTTTCTTTTTCTCTCTAGCTTTCTGGTATTCAGACGATGTGTATACATTTACACTTTCATCTTTCTCCATATCCTTCATTTTATCCCATTGCCTACCTGCTCTTGCTCCTAGTATCTTATATTGGGCACCTCCAGCATCTTTACCTGCAAAACGCTCCAAACCCTTAGGTTCGTTACCCATCCTTACTCGTCCTCCAGCGTCAGTAGCTGGTCTATCCCCTTGCTGCAATGGACTTATCAAGCCTTTCTGCTCCAATGGACCATATTTATTTATAGGACCACGTCCTGGTTGTAGTTTAAATGCCATAATATTTAGTTTTTCTGTCTTATTTACCTTATTACATGCAAATCACTCTTTTTACTTTTAGCAAAAGTGTGACACTAGGGTCCTATTCTTAGTATTTAATAGGCTAATGTCACAGTGTTGTTAGATATATTTAAGTAAAGTGCTATACCCCTAACCTACTGACCATCAGCCAGTTACAAAACGGATTCCTATATTGGCAGCCCCCTATGTTTTTTTTGATATTTTAAAAAAGTTTTACCTTTTTGTTTATATTTCCCTATTTTGGTCGATGTTTTACAAACTAAATACGACCTGGCTAAGATAATATATATAACTAAACTAAATAAATAATAATTAAATCTAACAACTATGAATAATTTAACCACTAAAAGATTTGTGATAAGGAAGTCACTCATTGGAACTAACTCAGTAATTACTTTCACTAACAATAAAGATATTACATTCACTTATGATCATGATGAGATCTATTCTACATTCCAAGAAAAGTTTGAATCAATGAAGTGTTTCCAGGAGTATAAGTCTTATACTAATAGTAATACTGTCCCTAAATTCTGCAGAGAATTAAGTGAAGTAATATAAGTAAACTGTGACAATAGGCTGTTACTCTTCTTATATAACTAGCTAATGTCACACTACACTTAAATGTTATTTAATATCTATGTAAGATATTGAGATCTCAAGTGTTAAACCTAACAACTAAAAATAACTAATAAATAATCATACACCTTTTAAAACTAATAAAAATGAGTACTAAAGATAAAATAATCACTTCAATATCAATAATAGGAATACTAATAATGACATGTTACTTACAAAGTTGTTCAACATATAAAACTACTTACAATGATAAGTTCCATAAAAACTATGTTGACAAATGTCCTACCTTTAAAAGTACAGTAAATAGATGGGATATCTAATTTACAAACTAAATACTAAGGTATTTGGATAATATAAATATAAAACATGTAGTTGATAGTCATACTTTAGCATGTATAAATAAAATGAACACTTGACTCCACCAAAACTAATAACTATGAAAAAAACTATGGAACAACTTGACACACTAGCACAAAATCTATTTGGTGAATTTGGTTTCACTACATGTACAGAAGAACAAATGGAATATATAATTACTAACTATTATAAACTAAAATAAATGATTAAAATAATATTAACTTTAGCCCAACTACTTCAACCACAAGAACTACCTGAAAAAGCTTATTGGAATGAAGCTATAGATAATGTTCAAGATCAAATGACTTGGATAAAAGAAGATATAAATAATGGTAAAATAAGTAAAGAAGAAGCTCAATATTACTTAAACAATTTAAATAGAACTGAAGATTTACTAATTGAATTATACAAACTAAATACGGATAGTATTAGATAATATAATAAACAAACAAAACAATGAACAGAGAATATATAGTAACGAGACATGTAGAGATAATGAAGGCGAATGATAATGAAAGATCTTACTATAAACTTTTTATCTATGGCAAACCAGTGAGTTTTGGTCCATATGAATTAAAAGGTGATCTGAAGTATTCTCCAAAAGGTGTTGAAAATCTCACTAAAGAATTTATAGAGGAAATGATAGCTTCTGTCTATGCTACATTCCCTGACAGTGAAATAGACGAGTTAATAAACAAGTTAAATAATAAGAAATGGTTAGTAAAAACATAAAAAAACTACAAAACTTGTACTCTTGGAATCAATTTTACCAAGATAGAAAAATGAAAGATCAGATGCGTAAGTGTCAAAGTGAAATTCACTCGCTTAAAACAGTGATAAATGAACTTAAAAATAAGAAAAAGAAATGAATAAAGTTCAAGCAATAGAGGCTATAACAAAAGATATCTTAGCCGGACTCTATGGAACAACCCAGAATTGTGGTACAGAAACTCAGAAATATACTTACGCTTACTTACAAGCCCAGAAAGTATACGAAGGTGAACTAATTATTGACCCTAAACATACCGCAGTAATATGAGTAATTGGAAAACAGTGATAGACTTTGTAAGTCAAGACGATAATACCACATTAGCTGCTTTAAGGTGGTTACAAGTGACAGAACTAGCCTTAAAATATGGTAATGACCAAGAATTAGGTGCAGAAATAAGAAAATTAACTAAAAAATAAATTATGGATTTTAAAGATACAGTGGCAAACGAGGAGTTTGGAATGGATTTTGACCAACTAGGTCATAACGAACAGGAATGGGTGATTGATCACATAGACATGTGCTTATCATAATACAAACTAAATACGAACGCTAATAGATAATATAAATATATGAAAACAATTAAATTTTATTCTAGTAACAGATCAGTGATCAAGCTAGACGGTAAGAAAGTAAAAGGTTATACAATAAGTAACATACCAGACGAGTGTAACTCATGGTTTAACTACAAAGGTTTAACTTACGTATTAAATTAGTCACCGACGGGTGATAGTGGACAGCGAGGTCAGGTGTTAGTATATTGAACAAACTAACGACTGTTCTAGACATGAGAGGTTCGAATCCTCTCTCTCGCTCTAAAAAATTAAACAAATGACAAAATTAAGTACACAAGATATAAACCTAATAGTAAGGTTATTACATCAAGAACTAGATGCAGTGAGTTCTATCATTGAAAGAAGTCAAGACCAAGACGTGAATTGGATGACTAGATTAGACCACTGTGAAGATCTTATAATGAAACTACTAAGATGAAAGATATAATACCAGCAATAATAGGTTTATTAATAAGTCCTTTTGTACTATTATATGAATTAGTAAGATACATAATTAAAACAATAACTAAATATGGCAAAGAAAAGAACACTAAATGAAATAAGACAAGAGAAAAACTATGGATATAGAGCACCTTTTGGAATAACAAATAATATAGATCAAGAAGCAACTAAACAAATGGCTGAAATAGATTTAGATGAAGTAAAAGATGAAATAGTAGATAAGTTAACTAAAGATCTACATGATATATTCTTTGAACATATATGTGATGAGATGAATAACTATCACATATTTGATATAGAAAACTATATAATAGATATAGATGACCCGACTTTACCTAATGAACTACAAGAAGCTTGGTTTGAATATTATCATGGTGTTCATGGAGATATACTAGGTAAACTAATGCGAAGTATTACAAACTAAATACGATTACTTGTAGATAATATATATATATGAAATGCACGCACAATATACCAAAACAAAGACTAGCACTCGGCTACACGACTTGTGTCGAGTGTTCAACGGAAGAAAAACTAGGTTGTATAGATACTATAAACCACAAAACGGGCAACTCTATACAAGTTATGAGTCGCGCCGAAGCTGATCAAGCTGTAAAACTAACTAAACGTGCCGGTTTCGGTACACTCAGAGCTATCACCAAAGGCTCAAGTCAACGTAAAACTAAATACCAGTACGATGGATGCTCAACCTCTCAGGTTGGTAGTCAGGAACTATATGAGCACATAGGTAAAACTTACATCGACTACTTAGATGTTGACAAAAATATTGCTGAGCGTTATTTAACTCGCTCGCTTAATAACTTTGAAATATCAGAGTTGCAGTACAATAAAATTAAGCAAATGTGTTACAGACTAAATACGATTACTAATAGATAATATAAATAAACAAAACAATATGGCTATATGGAATGAAATACAAGAACAGTTGAAAGAGTTGCAACAGTTACTTGACGAAAGAAAACAACTCGATAAAATGTATAATAAAATAAAATCTGATAATGACAGAATCACAATATGAAGATGCTTTACTTGCATTAGGCTGCAAGAATGTAACAAGTAATACACAACAAGAAAATGGTACCACTGCGTTTAAATTACCAACAGGTCATGTAGTGTCTGAACATAGAACAGGATATATTAGAAGAAATATATATGCAGAAAGTAATGAAATGAGTGGCAAAGGTCGCTTTGGTGGTAGTAAATGCTATCAACTAAATCCAACTTATGACGTACCATTTAAAAGTATTGGTTGGAGTGGAGAACTACTAGAAGCAAATAGCAAAGCAAGAATGAAAATATGGTCTCGTAAAGAAAGATTAAAAAAACTGTTATTATATACAATTAAAAAAGTGAATAATGGAAAATCATGATGATGAAGAAACAAGATATTTTCTGCTATTAGCAATAACTGCATGCGCTTTAATCGCATGTATAATGATAGCAGTAACTTATTACCAATAAAAAAAAAACAAACTATGGAAATACTAGACTCAAGATTAGTGGAACTTGTAAAAAACCACTTAGAAATATCAATATCAACTGATATTAGCAACTTTGAAAACGTAGATTGCACTATTTATAATGAATCTACTGCAGATGGTTATGATGTTTACGTGATAACTAACGACCCAAGAAATGTAAGTGTCTGCGAAGAAGTATATTACTATGATCATGACTTAGCAGATCAATTCACTGAACAAATAAGATATGGTGACAGAACATTTTATATAGATGGAGATATTTACGATGATTGTTATTTTGAAGATAAATTAATAGAATTATTTGTAGAAAATGTAGAAGATATTATAGAAAATGAAGAATTAGATATAACACTAGAAGAAATTAACTATTTAAAAGAAGAATATGAGCTCGAAAACGAAGAAGCCAACAGCACCGAAGTGGTTTAAAGGCATGATATACACAAAAGGTGGTCAAGTCACTAACCCTTTTTCCGGTGAGTTCTATGGGCTAACTGGCTTAGAACTAAGCATTTACGACTTTATTATAGGTTGTCAAATGGTTTTTGAATCAGCACCATCAACTATGACTAAAAAAAGAGTTGATGAATTTGATAAAGCATTAAACTGGTTTAGGGTGAATAACCCAGAAGCATACTACGTGTTGTTAGATTAGTAGTAGTTTAGTTTCCACACTGGCTCGTACTCAAAAAGTACGGGCTTTTCGTGGTATGAAGAGATTCTTAAAATTTACAGTAATATGGATAAGTCAAAACCTAGCAACTCCATTTTGGATTGTTGGACATATACACTTGTCAGTTAATGTTTATGAAGATATTTATGAAATACTAAGTTCTATTGGACTAAATATTATTGTTGCAATAGGATTTTATATGGATTACAAACTAAATACGAATACTAATAGATAATATTATTATGGACAAAAAACAAATGAATGAACTAGCTGATATTATTATTTCTAAATTAGAAATAAAACAGCAACAATGGGATGATGAGTTTCACAGCACAGTACAGGATCTTTACGGTAGTGAATCAAGTAAAGAAGCTTTTGTAATGACTGAAGAAGAAGCACTCATTGGTGAATTAGCAAGACTACAAACACTGCTTATGATCTTTGAAAACAAAGAAGAATACGAAAAAGCAGCAATATTATTAAGTAAACTAAACGCAATAAAAAGCAAACTAAGAAAAGGAGATTATGACGGAGACGAAGATTAAAGCTATGTTAGCTCACAAGTATAATGAGGATAAAGCGGACTATCCAGCATTTATACAACCTAAACTAGACGGTGTACGCTGTTTATTTAGTGCCAAAGGCGCGTTCTCTCGCACTGGTAACCAATTTATGAATGTTATGCACATAGAAAAAGCATTAGAACCTCTATTTGCAAAGTACCCAAACATAGTTGTAGATGGCGAACTATACAATCATGGACTAAAAGATGATTTCGAAAAGATTATATCATTAGTTAGAAAACAAAAACCAACAGTACAAGATATTGTGGAAGCAAGTCAAATGACTCAATACCATATATACGACATAGCTAGTATGGAATATGCTACATATACTGATAGAAATTTATTTATATTAGCAGAATCTTGCTTTAAAAACAAGTATTGTATACAAGTAACTCCAACTAAATTAGCTACAGATTTTGATGATGCACAAAAATACCATGAAAAAAACCTTAAAGCAGGTTATGAAGGTAGTATATACAGAACTCCATCAGGTAAGTATAAAGGTACTAGATCATGGGATCTTATGAAGTTTAAAGACTTTCACGATGCCGAAGCTACTATTATTAACTATGAAGTAGGTAAAGGTAAACGCGAAGGTACACTAGGTAAATTTATCATGGAAGATGAACATGGAAATGTATTCGGTTGTCCACCAGGCAAAGGTTATGACTACAAAGGTATGGCAGACTTACTAGAAAACATACACGACTACATAGGTCAAGTAGCTACATTTACTTATTTTCAAAGAACTCAAGCAGGTTCTTACAGACACCCATTATTTAAATGTCTACGTAACTACGAATGAATATATTTTATTTACATAGAGACCCTGTTATTGCTGCTAAGGTACAATACAACAAACACGTTGTTAAGATGATCTTAGAATCAGCCCAGATGCTTTGTACGGCACATCATCATTATGATGAAGATACAGACGTACCATATAAAAAAGCTCATTACAATCATCCATCTACAATATGGACTCGTGAAAGTGATGAGCACTATATGTGGCTGTTTGATCATATGGTTGCTCTAGGCAAAGAATATACTAAACGATACGGTAAAATACATTTATCAATTACTAAATGTTTCTTACCATTATATAGATTACCTGTTGGTATACCAAGTAATGGTTTTATACAACCACCTCAGTGTATGCCTGATGAATTTAAAGACGAATGTAGTGTTAAAGCTTACTGGAACTACTACATCGGTGAAAAATATACAGTAGCTAACAAAAACGAAAAGATATATGAGAAAGCTGATATGGAAACTATACGACGAGAATATGATATCACTTGAAGTAGCTAACATGCTATTAGATAAACACTACGAATAAAAATAAGCTCATGCCAGAAACGGTATGGGCTTTCGTAGGTATGGAAGAAATAAGAAAATATATAAAATATAGAGAACATGTTAAGTTTGTTGAGCTAAGATGTAATGATCTTAGAAATAAAATATGTAAACAAGCATGTATACATGGTACAGTAGATCAAACTAACAGAAAACTTTATATAAAATATAATAGATATTTACAAATTTTAAAACCACAATTAATGGGAGGAAATAAAAGAGATTTTCAAGAATTAATACAACAGTATTATAATGATGAAGAAATGTATTATGCATGTCTAGGTGACACAAGGTCTAAAGATATAGAGTAAGGGCCTAATGTCACGTAATATGAAA
>UEXM01001699.1_pt1 | contig 17569 bp, 10 predicted proteins | sample 1796661 | NCBI WGS metagenome assembly UEXM01 (sample SAMEA4772469, study PRJEB27181) | metagenome | reverse complement strand
CTGGAATCGATCCGGCTTTCACTAACGGCGGTGACAGAACCATTATGTATACAGCAGAAGTCGGATACGCTCGTAACGGCCAATACGTCTGCAAGTTAGGAGAAGCCATCCATCTCAATGACGATGCCACAAACAAAGCGGTTCCACGCACCTACCAGATTGTCCATCAAATTATCGACCACTGCAAACGACGCGATATTTCTGCTAGTAATCTAGCTATTGACTCCACTGGCGCGGGTGCGCCTTTCTGTGATGTGCTGGCTGGTGAATGGGAGAGTTCATTCATGCGGGTTACTTTTGGTGGTAAAGCGTCCGACAAGCGTGTCAGTATGAACAGTCAACTTACAGGTGAAGAACTATACACAAATCGGGTCTCTGAACTCTGGTTCGTCGGTAAGGAGCTAATGAGGACGAGACAGATCTACGGAATCTCATCTGAGTTAGCTAAGGAGATGTGTGCTAGAAACTATGATATGGTGAAAACCGGATCACTGAAAGTGAAGATCGAATCAAAATTAGAGTTTAAAGCTAGGTTTGGCAGGTCGCCTGACTTAGCGGACGCCGCGTTCCTTGCCCTCGATTGCGCTCGCCAGCGTTTAGGACTCGTGGCTGTTGATCCACCGAAAGACGAAAAGGGTTCGGGATTCAGGAAACAGGTTACGATTAAGAGTTTGAGTGGTGCGCTTAATAATCCCGATTCGTCGCTACTCGCCTAAAAAACTTTTTCCTTAGACCGTTAGTTCTATAATATATATATTATAGAACTAAGGGTAAGATAGAAAAGTTTTTTAGGCGGGTGTCGCAGCAGACCCTCCGTTGACAGTTTCGTTGAATTCTGGTAGTTTATGTCGCGTGGCGACTAAACGATTCAAACGCTTGCCGTCTGGGCGAATCCAGTATCATGGCGAGACTTATGCTGGTTTTAATAAACCTAAGCGCGCGCCTAAAGGATCGAAGAAAAAATTTGTCGTTTTAGGTAAAGAAGGCGATAAAATAAAGAAAGTCGGTTTTGGTCACCGCGACTACAGTGATTTCACGAAACATAAGAACCCTAAGCGTAGAGCTAATTTCCGCGCTAGGCACAACTGCAAAACTGCAAAAGACAAAACAACGGCTAGATACTGGGCCTGCAAGAAACTTTGGTAACCATGACTGAGAGACAGAAAAAAGAGGCTGCTAAACGCCTAGCTCAAGGAAAGCCCCAAGGATTAGGGCAGACCGGAGGATTGCAAAATTCGGAGGCAGAGAAGGAACGCCGAGAAAATTTTGGTAAAACTGGAGGATTACAAAATTCGGAGGCAGAGAAGGAACGCCGAGAAAATTTTGGTAAAACCGGAGGGTTAGGTGATTCTGGTGGCTTGGGTGAATCAGGCCCAATCGGGGCTACGGGTGCTGTTGGCGCGCCCGCAGAAGAACCTGCAATGGACGCTTACGACAAAGGTTTCCAAGCTTTAGATCAAGCAGGCGTAGAAAAAAAGGGAGACTACGAAAGAGATCTTTCGGAACTCGGTCAGCTACGTAATCAAACGATAGCTGATACCTCAATGTCGCAAGAAGATAAAAGCAAAGTTCTTGGTGATATTGCACAACAACCCGCAATGCAGAAGAAGCAGGCACGGGTAGGTTTGATGGAAGAAGCTAAAAAGCTATCGAAAGGGGGTATGCTAGATGAAGCCGCGCAAGAAAAACTCTTTGAAAAAGGTGAGTCAGGCAAAGCTAACCTTACTGAAGATGAGATGAAGAAAGCTTTCTCAAGAGAAGATTTGATTAAAGACAGAGCGACTGAGAAAGAACTAGGTTACCTTCAGAGGTTTGAAGGAAAACTAGGTGGTGGCTTAGGTGCTTATGATCAGAAAGTTAGACTCGGTCAGCAAGATAGAGCAGCTGGAAAACCTTTCGTAGCACGAAATCTTTTGACTGGAGCAGCGGGTGAAAGCCGATCAATCACTAGCCCCGAAACTCTTATGATCAATAAAGCTGCCCGAATGAATCGGCTAGCTAAACGTAAGGGGCTTGACCCAGCTGCTCTTGTAAATCCATTACTAGCGCAAGCAGGTCAGATAGGTAAGTATCGTCCTTCAATTACTTCTCAATCAGACAGAAAACGAGATGTTCTACAGTCTATGGCTTCCGCAGAACGTGCCGAAAAGACTCGGTCGCTTTTGGATGACATCCTACGGTCATACAAAAAGTCTCCTAAACCTTATGAGCAAGTGAAACAATACGGGAACGCTTAACCTAAATACTTTAGACAATGGATATCGCTCAGGAAATGGAAGCTTTGAAGATGCAGGACATCTTCAGGGGAGGTCTAGACGCTGCACAACAAATGCAGTATCAAAGAGAAGTTGAGATGCCTGAACAAGAGCATCTCGCTAAGATGGCGAGTGCCGCTATGCGGGCTGAGAGTGTAAGAATATCGCAAGAGACCCAGAATTTCCAGTTAGAAGAACTTCGCCGTAAGGCTAAGAACGAAGCCGAAGCCCATCAAATGATTCCTGATTTCGTTGATGCTCAACTAGGTCTCGCGAACGATCCTTCTAAAGATGCGTTTGAAAAAACACAAGGTATCGCTGCAATCTACGCGCAGCTACCGCCCTCCGCCCTTACTAATCCCGCAGTTACTGCGGTGTTTGGAGCAGCTAATAGCATGGCCCAAGCTCAGTTTAATTCTGAGAAATACAAGAACGAGCAGAAGGAGAAGCAGCAGAGACTCCAACTGGCTCAAGATAACAAGCGCGAGGCAGAAAACCAGAAAATCATGGAGGCTTATGCTAAGTCTGGTAACGTCAAAGCACTTGAAGAGATGGTGACTAGCCAACCCTCTGAACTAGGTAACGCTTACCTCAGCATAGCGGGTGACTCTCAGAAGAGGGCGCAACTAGCGCAAGCTGAGAAGACCGCAGAGCAACGCGATAAAGAGGAGAAAGCGCGCTTCGATATGAATGTCGCTAATTTAAAAGAAGTAAGTGCTATGTCTTTAGGTGATTTTGGGGAGGGTGAATTAGAACAAGCCGACCGCCAACGAATCAACACTATGTTGATTACACAGTATGGTAGGGTGGAAGCACCACAACTATCAGACGAAGAAGCTCGTCGAGCTGTATTATTCGCTGCTCAAGAAGAAATGGGAGGAACCTCAGCCGTCACAGAAAGCGCAGCAAGCAAAATTTCAGGCTCTATGGGCCGTTAAACACAACACTACATCACCCTAAAATAACTCAGCTATGACTGAATTTCAAGATTACTCAGATTGGGTAAAGCAAAGACCTGTCTCTACAGATAGCACCCAAAACAAGGTAGACTACTCAAACTACCTTCGTAAAACCCACCTCGACTCGAATGAGTATTCTCTTGAAGTCGAGAACTCAATCCAGAACGAGCTTTACGGTAGTTTAGTTTCGTCAGGAGACGTTGAAGAAGGTGATATAGATGCGTTTAGTTCTCTCACTACTCCTAAAGCGATATCTTCAGAGGCTAAAATGGACATTATTCAGTCTCGCATCAACCCGAAAAGCTCTAGTTGGCAGGCAATCACTGCTTATAAGACTGCGGAAGCTGATGGACTACCACCAGAAGAAGTTCAAAGGTTGAAAACCAACGCAGGGTTTATTGCTGATCGGGAGTATGACTCCATGAAGAGGCAGATGGTTCGCAACGGCGAACTAGCTTTCGCTGCTTTTACTAACCCTGACGGAAGCCGTGAGATTATTGCTGGTGATGCTGCTATTGGATCTAACCTTAGTGATGCGTTGAAAGCTTCCAAGATGGGAGAGGTCACTTTATCTGACGCGCTTGCCGCGCAACAGCAGATGACTCCTGCATTTGGAACTAAGGTTCCCGCCTTCAAGGCTTCTCGCTATAACCAAGCTTCAGCTATTATGTCTGAGTTGATTAGGGGCGATGAAAAAACCAACACCCTCTTACAAGCACACGCAGAACTTCGTGCTGGCGAAGAGGATGAAGGCTTCATGGACCAAGCAGCCAATGTAGTTAATGCGTTTGGTGATGCGTTTGTTGGTATCTTCTCTTCTGAGAAACGGGAGCAGAACTCTGCGATGTTTAGAGCGAAGGATGTGACACGCGATGAAGCAGTCGCAGACATGATGCTCCGTGTCAACAGCTCAAACGCTTTGCCAGAAGGTGAAGAGTTCACGGCTCAAGAGATTGGAGCAGCCTTTGACCACGCGGTCCTTGAACGTGCGACAGCACAAAACATGTTTGACCAGTATACTGGTGAAGAAGCTGGACGTAACCTCCGCATCTCTTCGACGGGTATGCCAATCATGGCGAGCGACGTTCTCGCAAACGAAGATCTCTTCAACGATACTGTTAAAGGATCTACTCTTGATGATAACCAGAAAGATTTTCTTAGGCAGACCCGCACGTCAGTCCTTACTGACCGCTTTGAGGACTACTCTGAGATTTTTAAGCGTAGTGCTGTTGACGACCAGTGGAGCCAAGCATTAATCGAAGGAGCCAACCAAGGTAAGAAGAATCATGAGATCTTGAATGACTTCTTGAAGGACGAAGACAACTACAGCCTCGTTACCCAACGATCTAAAGGAATCGCGTGGTCCCTTGTGAACTCTATCGGGACTTTGGCAGCAGCCATTCCAGCAGCAGCAGGTAACAAGATGGCTACTGACTACTTAGCTGACGTTGCTCAGAAGAATTCTGACAGGCAGCAGGTCGCCCGTCTGTTTGGGCAAGAGTATGGATACGGCGGAGAGATTTTGGAAACTATCGCCCCTATGGTTACGGATATCTCGGCTACCGCCTTCCTTTCAGCCGGAACTTTCGGAACAGGAGGAGCTGCATACGTTGCAGCGAAGTCTGGTTCCGTTGCAGTGGCTAAGACAGTCACTAAATCTTACGTCAACCACGTAGTTAAGAGTGTTCCAAGGTCTGTATTCAGAATCAAAGGAGCTAAGTATCAAGGTAAACTCTCTGACGCGATTAACATCGCAGTTAAAGAAGGTCACGGTGACCTGACGATGGATGTCTTGAAAACATTCAACAGCGAAATCGTCCGTAAAGCAGGTATTTCAAGTGCTGCTGCTATTCCGGCGGCAACTCGATCAAGTGCTGCTACCTATGGGGCGATCACCAATGCTCTTAGGTCTGATACAGATATGTCAGACGAAGAGATTCGCGACAAAGCTTTAGGAGCAGGCATGATGAGTGGAGCCATCACCGGAATTATTACTGGTGGATTCTCAGCACTCGGCAGGGGCGGTCTTGATGACGCCTTGCTTCGCGGGATGACTTTCCGCGATATGACTTCGGTGGTCGGCAAGATGTCGAACGTCACAAACAAAACTGCTCTTGATGCAAATGTCAAAGCGGCTCTTAAAAAGAGCATCGCAGAGTCTGCTAAGAAAGCGGGCATGGCTTCAGCGGCTATAACAAAGAGGTCTAGACGAAATATATCCAGAGCGGTAGATGTTGTTAAAGCAATAGGGCGTGACGCTGGTAACGAAGCTGTCGAAGAAGGTCTAGACGAGTTTGTAAACTCGTTCGTCGAAGATGCCGCATTGGATCAGGACACTCCAATGTTTGAAAGATTGGGCCAGACGTTCCACGCAGCTGTGTTAGGTGGAGCGTTGGGAGCAGGCGCGCCTGCTTTACAGCGTTTTGGTAGGTCTTTACGTCAGAAGAGAGGAGTCAACTTATCACAGGTTGATAGGATGGTTTCTGACGTTGCCCAGAGTGCGTCGAAAAACCTAGAGGATAATGGAAGCCCTGTTTCAGCGGCTGTACTTGAAAGGATTTTCAGGACTCCTATGCGTGAGATGGTAGCAGACACAACCGTTACTGAAACTCCAGTTGATACGCAAACTGAAACTCCAGTCGAAACTCCAGTTGATACGCAAACTGAAACTCCAGTTGATACGCAAACTGAAACTCCAGTCGAAACTCCAGTCGAAACTCCAGTTGATACGCAAACTGAAACTCCAGTCGAAACTCCAGTTGATACGCAAACTGAAACTCTAGTTGAAGTGGTAGGTGATAGTAAGCCCGTAGACGAAGCACTAAGCGACCCTGTTCAAACAAAGAGAGAGATCAACAATGTTATCAACGAGCGAGCTGGAGAAAACGCAACAGTTCTAGAAGAACCTGATGATGAGTTTTATGGGGACGAAGACTTTGATTATCCCCTTGACGAATATAGTCAGCCCTCAATCGAAGAAAGAATCGCTCAGGAAGGTCAACAACAACAAGAGACTGAGCTGACTAAGATAGAGGCTCAGGAACTTAGAAAAACTGAAGCTGCTTTAGCTAAGGCAGAGTCAGCTCAAACCGAAGCCGAAGCCGAAGTGGCTCAGGCAACTCCTGAAGAGAAACCTGCTAAGGAGCGAGAAGCTAAGGAAGCAGCTAGAAATACAGCAATAGCTAAGAAAGCTGCTAAGAAAGCTGCTAAGAAAACTGCTAAGAAAGCTGCTAAGAAAGCTGCTAAGAAAGCTGCTAAAAAAGCTGCTAAGAAAGCTGCTAAGAAAATTAAGTTACAGAACCGGAAGGTTCGGAAGGCTAGAGATCCATTCTACACCACTCCCGAATCTAAGTCTTCAGTAGACTTCTACAATGAGAAAGCGTTCTTGTCGAAGAACATCAAAACAGAAGATGTTACCGATGAAGACGGTAAGATCACCCTATCTACAAATGAACGGGAAGTAGCTGATCAAGTTCTCGATCTAGTTGTCCGAGGTTTTCCAGTGTCCTTTGCTACTCAATCTACGTATGGCATTGACCTTTCAAACCATAACAGGCGCGACGTATCCGAGGCTCTAGCTAGAAAAATCTACGACCGCTTCCCCGTCCTTGAACCTACTGATAAGGTAAAGGCTTCACTTGAGACATTCTCTACTAAGAGTAAAAAGGTGATGCACTATAATCCTAAAACAGGAAAGAGATCATCGTTGGCTGTTAAAGGGTTATTAACTAGAGACGGAGCTGGGGTCTTCAACAACGATCCTGTTACTATGTTGGAGATGTTGTCGAGGAACATACCCATCACTATACCGAAAGAGTATAGAGATAGTGTATTGTTGAACCCTTCTTTCAGAGATGGGTTCGATGTAAAGACAGGGAAACTACATACGATTGTAGCTCCTCACAAACAATACCCATCTCAAAATGTTTCTCTATTAAAAGAGATCCGATACACGGAGCTTGCATACAACTTTGATAGGGCTAGGAAGCTATCTCAAATCAAGTTTATCAGACCGGATGAAAAGTTTATCCTACCTTTAGGTGTTTCTGTAACCGACAGACGAACAGGGAAACCAATTGCTGCTTCTGATAAGACTCAGCAGAAGTTTGCAGACGCCTTACGTCCTGTCGGAGGTTTCATTGATACTGTAACACCGCCGTCAAAAGATGCCAAAGCTATGGATAGGGCGGTAAAAACAATTAGAGGACTTCTCTACTCTTCTAAGAGATCTTCTTTTGATCGCCTTGATATCGAGACCAACTTTAGTATCCCGTCAGTAGTTAATGAAGCTTACAGCGAATACGAGCTTCTACTTAACTTATTCAAGATACGTCAGGATATTTTAACCGATAATGATAAACAATCTAAAGGTAAGAAAATTGAAGATCTAACTCCCGCCCAAGTAAGTCGTGGGGTAAAGGCTCTACTTAGTAGAGTTGACTTCGATGAAAGTGTTAAAAAAGGAGATCGCATAGAGGCACTGTCCGACATGTTAGCTGGGTCTGGTCTTAAAGACTTTGACGCCTATGCTCCAGAGCAGAACGTTAAAAACTTTCTAAAGAATGATGTGGTTAACAACCAAGCATTCATAAAGACAGGCTCGATGCCTGACTTCATGACGCTCATTCGCCAATCGATTGATAGATACATTGGCCAAAGCATCAGCCGAGATAGTGCTAGGGTCGCGAGTCAAGCTGTTTCTTTTGAAGAGCTAACAGAAGCAGGCTATGATCCATCGACTGGATCACTTGATGGATTAGACGCCATACTTGGCGCGGAAGAACCTGAACTTCTGTCTATCGATTCAGATGCTATATCAGAAGGTTTCAAAGACACAGTGGAGGCTGCGGTCACTGAGGTCGAAACCAACACAGAAGTCCGGCAGCAATTAGAACAGCTCTACATAGACATTGGCAACAACAGTAGCCAAGAAGCGATAGACGAAGTCCCGAATTTACCTACAGAGTTTCTTATTGGTTCGATTGCCTATAAGATCAGACAGGCTGGTTATGATAGCCCGATGGCTCTCGACGCACTAGAATTCAAAAGGCAGATCGAACAGAGCTTGCTACCCTCTGCGAACAATCTCAAAGATCTCTTAGAAACGGTTTACTACCCTGACGCTAAAGTTCTTAATACAGGTAAGCTGATTACTAAGGGCGATGTCACTAGCAATACTATTGCTTTCGCCAACTTCCGTAGAAGGGAAGACGCTCGCATAAGTGGTGTTCCAAGTGATGTATCTCTTTTCGATTTCGTAACGTCTAGAGAAGAGAAACAGAAACTCACAGATAGAGGTAAGATCATAGTCGCGAAAAGAGACATAGCGAAGGAAGACGAATTTGTCCGCCTTGCTCTCGCTCTCCCTGAAAAAGCACAGGAGCTTATTGCTAAGTCGGCTCCTGCAAAAGCAGTCCGAAAAGCTTTCCTAGAAGGAAAGACTGTTCCGGTAGACGGCTTAACTAAGGAAGCTATTGACCTGATTAAAGGTAACAAGAAGTTCTACAAGTTAAGTCCCGAAGACCAGACAGTAGTTCGTAATCTTCGGTCCAAGCTGATCGACCCTGACGCGAGTAAGTCCGAAAAGAAAAATGTCTCGTCTAGAATTGAGACGGAGGTTGTTAAAGGGGCGGATGAAGCTGAGAGGAGGGCCAATGAAGAAAAGATCTATGGAACTACCTTAGATAAACTTAGTCCTGAAGATAGGGAATCGCTCATTGAAATCGTTGAAGATCTTGAAAGCACCACTGATCCTCTAGAAAGGGCGGAGCTAAGTGATGAAGCTATGATGATTGTTGGTCGGGCTAACAACCACGCTTCACAGAACTCAGCGTCACAGGCGGCGACTCCGATGGAGCGTCAGCTGATGCGAGCAGATAACCTAGCTGAGATCGAAAGACTTGGGCTTGAGCATAATAGTCCTGAGACAGTTATCGCTGCACTCAAGACTATATCAGCTGAGTCAGATAACCCATCACACAAGTTAGTAGCTGACCTTCTTTTAGAAGATGAGTCTTTCATCAGCACTGTAGACTTCTACATTGTAGATAGCCCAGAGGACTACGCCGGACAGTATGCTTATCGTAATGACGGGACTCATCGAGTAGCAATCAACATCGACACAGGTAACAAGCTCGGACTTGAGAACGTCCTGCTTGAGGAATACGTCCACGCATTCTTGTCTGATGTAACTAAATCAAATACCGACCAGAGGTCTGATCAGCAGAACGAGGCTGTTGAAAGGCTCAACCGGATCTACAAGCTGGCAGAGAAACAGTATCGCGCCAGTGGTATTAAAGATCCTATGCTTGAAGACGCCTTCGTAGATTTCGACGAGTTCTTAGCTAAGTTCTTATTGTCACCTAAGCTACAAGCTAGCATCAAGTCACTGGAAGCTCCTGCTGATCAGCGTGGTTTCTTCAAGAGGATCATTGATTCTATCTTGTCTATGTTCCGAAAGCGTAAGGTATCAAAGACTGAAGCTGTTGAATATGGCAAGGCTCTTCAAGATGTCATCGACCTAACCAAGTCTTCTACCTTAGCACAACGCCCTCCTCTTACACAAGAAGCCGCACGAGTTGCTGAAGATACAGGAAGAGTTATTACGAAAGTTCAAGAGAAGATCATCGAACAACAGGAGCAGCGGGAGAGCCGCATGACATCTGAGGAAGCTGTCGATGATAATGTAGAAGATACCGTCTCTGATGAGCCAGTCACTTTCGAGTCTGAGAAGAGTCGTAAGATTAAGGAAGTCGAAGCCCACTTGCGGAGTAGGACTCCAAGAGGTCTGTCTCTACAGGAATCTAGTCTAATGGATGAAGGAGGTATTGCTCGGTTGAACCAAGGCAATTTCAATTCGGACGGGATACAGATAGTTGAGTTTGACTTTGAAGCTTTTGAGGTCGCGACTAGAGGAATGGATATGATTGGAGCTAAGGTCTACGCAGAGAAACTTCTACTGCATGAGACTGTCCACTCTGCTTCCTATAACGCTCTTACCGTCGAAGAGATTACTAAGCTAGAGGAGTCCATCTCAGATAGTGACTACGCCTCTATTGCTGAGACATACTTCAGAACCGATGAGGCAATCGCAGAAGCGAAGGCGAAACTCGAAAGCGATAACGTGGAGGAAGTTGCCCTCATCAAGAGGCAACTCGCTGAGGAACATCTCCGTATGAACTCGGAGCGTGTGCTGTCTGGAACAACAACTGAAGAGGATGCTGAGTTCTGGTCGTCTGACCCGTCACTACTGAGCATCATCGCCCGATACTTCAGGTCGATGTTCGCTCGATTGGCAAACCGCAGGAGAGCTGAGAAAGGCTCAGGTGTTTTAGACGAGATGCTTATCCGTATTCACGATGAGGTCATCCTCATCCAGAACGGTTATGTTCATTACGATCCTTCGACGGAGTTCAACACTGACGACCCTGAAGAATCTTTAAATAAGTTCAATGAGATATTGAAGCGAGACATCGGTTCAGGACAGCCAGAAGGAGTAGCTCTCCAAGCTAAAGTCGGGGCATCCTCCGCAAGTGACGTAGACTTCTCTAATATTCCAAAGCTGCTTGAGCTTCCGATGGTGGAGTTCAAGACTTACAAATCTCCAAAGACTTGGTTCGCTAGGAACTTCAAAGGTGACGTTGACCTACCTGTAAAGCGGATCATGGAGCAGCGCGCTGAGTTTGAGAGAGCATCAACTCGCGTCTTGAAAACATTCCACACGGAATTCAACAAGATACTCGAAAGAGATTTCGGTGAGATGACTCAGGAGTTGAGTGATAAGATCAATCTAGCTCAAGGTTATTCTCCCGTCAGCCTCGTTAAAGAAGAATTCTACAGAGAGGTAGAGGAAGAACATCGCCTTACGGTAAGGCAGATAAATAAAGATGACTCACTCACTGACGTTCAAAAGAAAGAACAGAAAGCAGAGTCTCGGAAAATTAAGGAGAAGAAGATTGAAGAGTTAGAGAACGTCAAGATCGCAGAACATCAACAGGCCGTTGACAAAGCACTGGACGATATCAGAAAAATCTCTCCAGACCTCGCTGCTAAGATCACCCTGATGCGCGAGGAACTTATCCGACCTATTCAGAAGATCATGACTGAAGACGGTTCAGGTCTATCGGACGAGCTTAAGGCTAGGATCGACAGGACTGGTGGGATCTACCTTACGAGACAGTATAAGATCTTCAACGATCCGACATACGCTCAGAAGGTTCTGGAAGATCCTGACTTCAATAAAGTTCGTGAGTTCGCTATCGAATACTTCACGAACCAGATGGGACTCTCGGAGGCTGACGCTACTGAAGCCATGAGGGTGTTCGTGCAACAGTATGACACTGGACTCCAAGGAAGTGGGACGCCCCTCACTAAGTCTTATAAGAAGATCATGAAGAACCTTTCACGCCGGAAGGATCTGCCGATTGCACTTAGAAATCTTATGGGTGAGTATGGTTTGGAAGAGTCCACTAAGGGAGAGCCAGCTACCAACCTCTTGCTTAGAACCTTCGCTACCGTGTCTACACTAGCAGCACAGCAGAAGTTCAGAAGTAACATTGTTAAGTGGGGTGATGATAGTGATTCAATCGTTAGCAAAGAAAAAAGAGATGCAGACCCAGCTAAATTTGGAGACTATGTTCTCTTGCTTGATCCTAAGACAGCAGTCAAAGGTGACCCACTGGCTGGTATGTATGCCGCAGCTGATACAGTGAAAGACTTGCGGGATATGCTTACACCTTCGCCAATAGGAATTGATTCCTCATCTGCTGGTAAGACCGTAGAGGGTATGGCTAAAGTGATGCAGAACCTAACGGGTAAGTCGATGCTGTTCAAGACACTCGGCTCCGTTGGTTTCTATGCACGTAACATCTTAGGTAACGTATTGTTCTTCGGTCCTGCTCAAGGTGTGTCGCTCTCAACAATGGGAGGGACTGTGGCGGATTCTTGGAAGTCTATTATAGGTATAATGAATCCCGACCAGATAGACGCGGAGCTTACTGAGATGACAGCTTTAGGTGTATTTGGTGATGAGCTTCGTGCTGGTATGATCAAGGAGTTACTCGACGGTAAGAATGAAACCTTCCTTGATAAGCTCAACAACATCCTCGACAAGGTTCCTGACGATAAAGCATCAGGAGCCAAGGGGGCTATCGCCAAGACTGGTAAGGGTTTTAAATCACTAGAGGAAGCACTCATGAGACTGTCCTCTAACGTAGATGGGGTATATAAAATCCAATACTACAAGCACGAGTTGGGTGTCCTAATGGAGGCTAAAGAGAAGTATCCCGACACGAGAATATTTGGTAAAGGGTCGAAGAAATTTAAAGATGCAACAGACGAGCAACTCAAGCGCATGGCAGCTGACAAGGTTAAGCGGACTGCCCAGTCACTGAGCCAAGCCCCACCGATCATTAGCAAGCTATCAAAGTCTAGCTATGGTATGCTCTTTGCTCCGTTCATCCGATTCAAAACTGAAATTCCGCGTATCGTGTTCAATACATACGAGCTGGCGAAGGAAGAAATGGCTAGCGATAACCCATTGATACAAGCTAGAGGTAAGCGGAGACGTATCGCCATGACATCAATGGTAGGTGGGTTATCATTAGGAGTACCTTCTGCGCTCGCCCTGCTTGTGATGGGGATTGGTAACGATGAAGACGAAGCACTTAGGAAGTCAATGCCGTCCTACTTGAGGGGGCATTCGTTCTTCTTCTATAGGCGGAACGGCGAACTCAAATCAATCGACCTGACTTACGTCAACCCATTCAGCATCATGGCTGATCCAGTTGCACGTAGTTTCCAAGAACTAACAAGAGGCAATATCGATGGCGCAGTTGGTTCATTCCTGAAGGGAGCCTTCTTCGACCAGTATCTCGATGAACAGATCCTTGCAGGGGCTGTTCAAGACGCAATGGATAACCGAGATGCCAAGACAGACAGGCCGATCTCCATCGACAAGGTGGACGGGTTCTCTGTCGCGTTCGCTAAGAGGTTAGGCTACGTCTTGGACACAGCTTACAATCCCCGCCTGATTAGTGATGCATGGGACGCATACAAAGCTATGGGGACAGACTGGGATAAGATTAGCGACTCCCCTTATGGTGAGTTCTTCGACGGCACTTTACCACTCAGAATCCACGATGTGGATGAGGAAGCTCAGTTCCGTAGGTTCATCCGAGACCACAAGGATCGGGTGAATGAAGTGAAGTCTAAGAAGTATCGCATGTATAGTGACCAGCCCATCAGTGAGGGAGACATCCGCGACATCTACAACGATGAAGCAGATGATCTAATCACATTGAACAAGGAAATGTATACCGTGATGCAAGGATTCAAAGGTCTAGGCATCGATGACAGGGAACAGTTCAACGTGATGAAAGGTGCAGGAATCGGGAAAGATAAATCGAGACTCCTTAGAGTCGGCATATCGGATAGACTAACCCCCAATGTCGGGTTCCTTGAAGGACTCCAACAGAGGGGGCTAGCTGATCGTATCTCTCCTATGCTAGAAGAGAAGAACAAGAGGGCTAGGTATCACAGACTAGACGACTGATCCTCTTCTGCCTCAGCCTCAGCCTGTATCTTATCGACACGGTCAAGGATATTACGAACAGTCCTGCACAAGGCGGGGCTGTTCTGTATTTCCTCTTGCACTATTTTAACGGCGTGTATCACAGCCGTGTGGTTCTTGTATCCGATTAGATTACTCAGAGTAGTGTAAGAAAAGCCCAGCTTATCTCTCACTAAGGCAACTGAGATCCGCCGAGGCGCAACATACATCATGTCCCTAGAGTTAGTAAACAACTCAATAGGGTGCGTCAGGTTATACTCTTTCGCTGTCTCACTTAGGATGGCCCTAACGTGATCACGAACGTAAGTCGGCTGACCTTTGAGCCTCCTGATCTTAGTCTCGAAGAGGGCATCAAGATACTTTTTGGAATACTTCTTCTCGCTCATCTGTCTAGTTTGGTTTTCTTATTTGCACGTTCTTTCATCTTACGGAAGCGGCGGTCTTCAGTCTTGATCGCATTCAAGGATACAACCAAAACGGTTAAGGGAATCATCATCACGAGCATTATTATAGTTAATAAATCCATTGGTCTATTGTTTGCAAATTCCCGCCACGTTTTCTTGAACACACTGCTTCAAAGCGTGGAGATGCTCACACATCTCAGCCTTGTATGCCTCTGCTTCTCCCTCACCGTCTCCTTGCTTTACGTAATGGTTACGTGGATGGAAGCTCTCGAATGGGAACTTGTTACAGGCTTCCTCTAACGCACTGTTGAAGGTGGTCCACTCCTTCAAGAGGCTATTCTTAGACGAGCCATTCATGTGGATTACAGGCACGCCTGCACTATCGTTTGTCATATCAGTTTCTTTCATTTGTTTATTTCTACTAGGTGTTAGTTCATTCCAACACCGACTAAGGCTATGGCCCGAAGACCATAGCCTACGGCGGGGCTAGTGACCGAAGTTGAACGGGTTCTCTGGTGGCCCATGACACACGAAGAACCAGTCCTTCACTTCAGCATGTTCCTCTTCTACAAGCTTACCGATCCATGAGAACATGTTCGCTTGTGGTGTTCCTCTCTGCACGACAGTCGAGGCTATCTTAACAGCAGGCTTGAGCTTGCGGTGGAACTCAGTGTAAGACACACGCTCTTTGTTCGCGGCGATCAACGAGTTGAATGCCTTCAACACAAGACGCTTGTCCTTCTCGGACAGCTTCTTGATCTGAGATACACGATACTGGGTGCATTTAATCTGACCGTTTACAATCATATCAACTAAGCACTAAGGGTTGCAGTAAGGACACGGCGACCAGCCTCAATAGAGGACTCATCAGAGGACAACAGGTAGTCAGCGAACCGTGTCTTATGCTTGGCAGCAGTGCCATACTCACTTGAGTATGCTTTGCTAGCATTCGACGTGCGGACTCCAACACCTTCACCACTAGTCCAATACTCAGTGCCTCCGTTCAAGACATCATACATCGTCTCACCACGGTTCCCCTTACCACCGAATGCGAGATCCGTGATACCGGATACGGTGTTCATGGTACGGGCTGAGAACTTCTCAGTCTTCATGGCATCCTGCAAGAAGTAACCTGCCACGATGGCATCGATGTCCTGCTCGGCTACCCTCTGAGCAGCGAGGATCTCCATCGCTTCGATGTGCTTACGCTGCCCTTCAATCAGACCAGAGATGCTCTTCGATAGGTCAGCACACTTCACATCCACATCACCACGGTGGGTGACCTTCAGATTAATGAAGCCCTTCTCATCTCGGAGAGCCTGCATGATTGAGTTCTTACACACAAGACGAAGGCCAGACAGGAAGACCCGAAGAGCTTCCCCGTTGTGACCACTCGTCACGTTCAGGTAGGTGTTATGCTTGTCGCCATTGACATCATAATCACCCATCTTATACGACATGAAGAACATCTTCAGGTTGTTGAGGGTTCCCATCGACGATAACGTGGAGTCGCAGTCAGTCTGCTTCAACGCTTTGCTTATGGCCTTAGCAATCACCTCGTTCTTGATTACAGAATACTTATCCGTTGCCATGTGCAACGGCACACGCCTGTCGTCCGGCGTCCTCGCTATGAGAGCGCGCTGCTTAGGCAACGGGATTGTCAGCCCGTCCAACGTAGCGTGGACACGGGCCTTCTCTATCGGGTGGAACACACCGTGACGCTTGGCATCACGAGGAGTTATGAACTCACCCTCCGACTCTACCTCAAGGCCGTGATACATTTTGTAGTCGCTTCCTTGTGGAACGAGGACGGTATCGAGTTCATTGATGGCTTCTATTGTTGTATTTGTTTCCATTGTATTGGTTTCTTTCTTTGGTTTTGGTTTTGTTTGGGTGCTGAGACTATTCTCTCAGCTGGATTAATTGATAATAGGTTGTGACTAACTTGTGTCAAATTTATTTTCTTTCCCCGTAGATACTAGCTTACAGCCGATTCCGATACACGATTCAAGGTAAATGGTAAGGGATTCGGGGTAAAAAACTATTCTCTCTTACCCTTAGTTCAATAATATATATATTATAGAACTAACGGTCTGGAGAGAAAGTTTTTAGATCGACATCTTGAACGAGGCATTCTTAAGCAGGTCTCCCAACATATCGTCGAGCGACTCACTCAACTCCTGCTTTACGTTGTATTCCATGTCATGGGCTATGCTATCCATGTCTATGTGTGATGCCACGTCATCGATATCCATAGCGTATGCTACGTCATCAGGATCTACCTCGACGTGCTTCGCCACATCAGCATCACTGATATGCTCGGCGATGTATCTCTCATCTATGAACAGGGCTAGGTTTTCGTAGTCAAGCACACCATCGGATAAGATGATGTTCTTGAGTTCATCTTTAAACAACCAGATCGCTGCGCTACGGATCTTAGTTGCTACTGTCTTCTTCGTGTTGGCGATTGCCTTCTTTATTGCTTTCATTATTTCTTATTGCTTGGGTTTGGGTCGTCAGTTTCAACGTGAAACAACGCACACCCTACAACGTCGATGCCTGTCGAGACATAGACGCTGTGTGGGTATGGGTTTCTACTAGTGGACACTAGTAAGTGCAGGCTCCACGACGAAGCCTGTCTCATCCTTCTTGGCCAGCCCCTTCTCAGTAAGGCCCACGACCACACCCTTCCTGTCGAGGAACCGAAGGTCTGTCTCGTCACCACTCACCACATCAAGCCCTAAGTATTTCTCAGGTAACTGACCACGGAACACGACTGCGGTGTTCACTCCCATGTGGGCCAGCTTCTTGATCCAGTCGTCATTGGTAACTTCAGACCGTGAGTAGGTGAGGTGGTAGTTGCTAGGCCAGCAGCCCCCCTTCAATCGTTGGGATGCCTTAGCCCTAGACATTGACTTGGTGTAGTCATAGAAGGTCACATCAGGGAAGAGGTCGAAGATTGTCTGGTCCCTCTTGTCGAAGAGGCTGGTCTTCTCACCTACCACAGTGAGCTTCTCCCATGAGATGTCCGATGTCAGGTTGAGTCGGAAGCATGGCTTGAGTCCAGCTCTCTTAGCGGACTTGACACTAGACCTGATCTCCTTGATCAGCTGCTCCATGAAGGCTTCACGATCTTCAAAGAACATCTTGGTCTTGTCGATACGTGCTTGCTGCACTGTCTTCATGATGCCTCGGCCTGCTGTATTGAGGCAGGCTAAGGCACATCCCTTCGATGCATAAGGGCAGGTGTTGTATCCTGATATCTTGCTAGGGGCTAGGTGAATACCGTAAGTGCGGTATCCGATTGCTTCTCCCTTGATTGTCTTTGTGTTTCCAGCGTTTAGTAGTTTCATTTTTCTTATTGGTTATTGGTTATTGGTT
>UEXM01001698.1_pt1 | contig 17570 bp, 10 predicted proteins | sample 1796661 | NCBI WGS metagenome assembly UEXM01 (sample SAMEA4772469, study PRJEB27181) | metagenome | reverse complement strand
ACAACATCTAGTATTACACTATTATATCTACATCGTTAGCATAGTTGGTAAATCCATTTTCTTTTACTACTTTCAACACGGAATTCACCCTACTTACTAATTCGTCTTTGTGAGAAATTAAGAATATATTTTTCTTTTGTGTTCTGCTCATGTCTTTTAGTACTGCCATTGAACTTTCAACTCCTGATATGTCCATACCAGCATCAACTAATTCGTCAATGAACAGCAAGTTGATCTGTTGATAAAGGCTTTCCCATACATCTCTGAACGCCCAACTGAGACTTAGGATCAGTCTGTTTCTTTCACCTCTGCTTAGATTATCAAAGTCTAGTTCTCTGCCCAGTTCCTCGATACGCACGGTTAGATCCGATTGGAAGGTCACCGTGTGTGGCAGTTTCACTTTGCCCAAGAAGTATGCCAGTCTCTGATTCAAGTATGTCAAGTTCTGTTCGATGATCCTTGTTCTTATGAATGAGTCTTTTGCAGTCAACAGTTTGTACAAGAACTCTTGGTGTCTGTGTAGGTCTTCTAACTCGTTTGCTTTCTCGTAATCGATTTCTTGTATTGCTGATTTCTTCATTTCCGCAATCTGTTCTGCGTAGGTGTCTTCTTTCTTTTCGGTTTGCTCCAACTGTCTTTTTAAATCCTGCAACGATCCTTTATGATTGAATGCTTCGTCTATGGTGTCATAGTATGTCTCCGGCACTTGGCCCAGCTCTCCCACCTCGTCAATACCTTCTTGTATCTTAGTGAGGTCTGTTTTTAGTTTCGTCACGTAGTCTGCGGATTCTGTGAGTTGTACTTTCAGTTTGTCAACGAGATGTGTGTGCTTGTCGTCATGCAGTTCCTGTTCGCACGTTGGACATTTCTGTTGCTCTGCGTATTCAAGATCCGCATTTGTCTTCGTCACAGTGCTTTCCGCTTTGGTCAATGAGTTCTCGTGGTAGGCTTTTTCTTTCTCTAAACTTCTCAGCATGGTCTGTAATTCGGATCTTTTTTGCAGTTTCTTGTGTTTCGCTATCTCTATCTCACTGTCCACTTTTTCCAGTTCCGCTATCGCTTCTTTGAAACTTTTTATATCATCGTCCTTTTGCTTTGTCCAAGCGTTTGATCTTATCTGCAGGCTTTCTATAGATTCCTGTATTTTTTCATTACTTGCCAACCTGGCATCTATCTTTAATTTTTCTTCGGTCAGTATCTGTTTTGTTGCTTTCTGTTTGTCTTTCAAGAGATCTGCCTTTTGTGAAAGTAGTGTTATACCAAGCAACTGTTCGATTATCTCTCTTTGTTCTGCCTGTTTTGTAGACAAAAACGGTTGTGTGTAAGTGTTCAGTGCTATTATGTTCTTGAACATGGAATGGGTCATGCCCATCAGTTTGTTTATCTCTACCTGTGTTTCTCTGTTCTCACCTTGTGCTTCGTTGCTCTCTGTTTTTTGTTCTATGTCGTTGGCATAGAATCTAAATATTTGCGGTTTACGTCCTCTCTCGATTGTGTAGGTTATTCCATTTTTCACAAACTTAACACCAACCAACATACCTTTTTCATTAGTTTTGTTTACAAGATTGTCTCTTCTGATGTTTGTTAATGCTTCACCAAAGAACACATAACTCAGTGCGTTTATGATAGTTGTCTTACCTGTACCGTTCCTGGCCCCTGCATCATCGCCACCTAGGTCCATATTCTCACCAATAACAAGCACCAGACTTTTATTTGAAAAATCTATTGCTTGGGCCTGATTGCCCACGCTCATGAAGTTCTTTACTGTAAGTTCTTTAATCGTTAGCAAGTTGTTTCTTCTTCCATTCTTTGTAGCCTCTTATCCATTCTTCCTGTGTTGGTGGATTTTTGAACATGTCTAGTACCTGTGCTTTTGTCATGATAGGTTCTTCAAATTCACCTTTGAGTGCTTTTATAAATTTCTTTTTACTAATTCTGGACATCTAGATCATTGTAAATTGCTGTCAACACGTTCTTGTCATAAACTTCTGAGTCTACACCTTGTAATTGTTTGATAACGATTTGATCAACGCTGTCGAACTTCTGCACTTCCACAAGTGGTTGCTGTGCGTTGTCTACCTGTTCTGGTATTAGTTGCAGTTCCCTCAATTGGTATTTGTCTATGAATGTCTCTCTAACGAAGTTTGCTTCTTCGTAACTAATTTTTATGTCTAAAGTTACCCTCACGTACATTTTTGGTTTCAAATACTTGTCTGGGTCTTCCAGTAGTTCAGAAACTTTGATCGTGATGTATCTAGGCATATCCGGCCAATTCACAAATTTTGGTTCATTGCCGTATTCCAATATCATCATGCCCCTGTCGTCATCCCAGGCATCTGCGTAGTTGTGTGGGAAAGCATTGCCCATGTATGTGACGTTCTTCATGTACTGTCTCTTGTGGAAGTGTCCTGAGAAAACTTTCTCACAGCCTGCGAAATGATCAGTTTGTATTCCACCAACATCTGGCATCTCTACCATGGCGTTCATTTTGAAGTAAGGCAATTCGAAGTGTCCGAACACATACTTCTGCTTCATTTTTTCAATTTTTTTCCATTCGTCTTCTACGATCCATGGGAGTATGGCGACATCGTCCTCTACTAACCATTCATTTACGATGTGTATGTTTGGAATGTTCCTGATGTATTCCATGGAGTTGATTTCTCTCTTGTCCCTGTAGTATAGGTCATGGTTTCCCATTATCACATAAACCTTCTCAAACGCCGCACCCAGTCTCTCCATGTTGGAAACTGTGTAGTTCATTGTGGAAACGTTTGTGGCCGATCTGTGATGGTGCCAGTCGCCTAGGAATATGCAGGTCTCACACCCTTCTGCCCGGGCCTGTGCTATGAACCATTTTACGAACTCCTCACAGTCGTCGTTGTGTACACGACTGTTGCCCTTGAGCCCGAAGTGTATGTCCGTGAAACAGGCTACCTTTTTAAAAAATGCCATTTCTTACCACTTCTTCTTCACTGTTGGTTTGTGATCGGTCATATCTATCTTGTTCTTGAATTGCACGTCGTCGAAATCATCTGAGTCCAGTTTGCCTTTCTTCTTCAAGGTTTTGTTCAACTTCTTCAATGTGGTCTTGTTGACCTCATGCACGTCACCGTGTGCTGTCTTCATTCTTTTCTGATATGACGGTCCTGCTGTTTCGTTTTCATTCTGTCTTGTGAAACTAGGCATCATTCCGTTGAACTCTAGCAAGTCGTCTCTGATTGCTTGATTCTTCTTTTCTATGTTCAGTATTCTCGTGAAACTGTTTGTGATTGCCGCCGTGTAGTATGCGAACGGGTTGTCAGATTTTGATTCATCGAACTGTAGTCCAATCTGACTCAATTGCATCAACGCTTGAGATTGCATCTCATCATTGTATGTGTATCCTCTCCAGTTTGCTCTTGTTCCATAACGTTCACAAAGTTTCATGTACATCATGGCCAGTTGGTTGGTCATCTTTCCGTGGTCCACAGAGAAGTTTCCGTTGCTCATTCCGCCAACCCAGTGTGACTTGCCTATGCAAACCAATTTGTCTTTTTGGTCAAAACGGTAGTGTTGGAAAGGCGGGAAGTTCACCTTGCTGTGATGGTCCGCCGTGGTCTTGGGATTCTTCTTCCTCTGGTCGTCCATGGGCACGTGATCGAACATCATGACCCTGAACACCAGATCCGTTTTCTCTATCTTCCTGGGACTGACGGTGTAGTCCACTAATTTAATTTTTTTAAGTCCCGCCGCCTTGGCTTCCTCCCATGCTTCCTGTGTGAGTCTCTTGGCTTTGGCCTTCCTGGCCTGTGCCACAGCACTGGCGTTGACTTTCTTTAGATTGGGCACGATTAAGTCATACTGTGCGTCCTCAGGTGCGACGTATGAGCAGTAGGTGTTCTTGCTGGCGTGTATCTGTGCCAGCAGATCTCTGTTGTTTAGGTACTTGACTCTCTTCATAATTTGTTCTCTTTATATTGTGTTGATTCGCGTCGTATGGTGAATTAAGTGCGCCTAAAATAATGCCTATAAATATAGTTAAAGTATACGAAATTTTACAAAGGAAAGCAACCATATAATGGCATTCGGAGACATAGGCAAGATAGTCAAGAACGTGGGATCAGGACTGTTGAACAGGACCCTGGGCAGGCTCACGGGTGCTGGTATTTCCACGGACTCCAGGATAGTGCGTGCCAGGGCCAAATGGTCGGGCCGTAGCGACACCAAAGACTGGCGTGTGAGATTACAGATCCCGGCTGGTGCTTCCGCGTTGCAGAAAGCGATACTGGGTGACGGGGGACTAGACACAAACGAACTTCTGGCACCGTTACGTCAGAATGATTTGAATGGTATTTTCTGGCCATTGACACCATCCATGACCATACAGCATTCGGCCAGTTACAATCCATTGGCACAGACGCACAGCAACTTCCCGTTCCAGGCTTACCAGAATTCACAGGTGGACTCCATAAACATAATCGGAGAGTTCCCCGTGCAGAACTCAGAGGACGCCAAGCACTGGGTAGCCACCGTGAACTTCTTGAGAACAGTGACCAAGATGTTCTTCGGCAAAGATCAAGATCTAAAAGGCAATCCACCACCAATCCTGCACCTTTCGGGCTATGGTGATCACATGTACAACAAGGTGCCCGTGGTGGTCAACACGTTCAACCTTGAACTGAGACAGGGCATAGATTACATCTCAACAAAACAGACACAGGTAGGATATGGGCAAGGCAGGGTAGATCCCACTTTGGCGGCCGCAGTAGAAGAAGGCACTTCACAGACCTGGGCACCCACACTGTCAAACATATCAGTGTTGGTGACACCGATATACAGCAGGGATTCAGTCAAGAATTTTTCATTATCAGAATTTGCACGTGGACAGTTGAACGGTAAAGGTGAAGGAGAGATAGGATTCATCTAATGGCCAACTACTCATCAACATCACCGTACTTCGCGACACCACAGAATGACATAAACCTTGAACCACTGGTTCGTAGGAACTTCGCCATAGAAGACGACGATCAGACCTACACCATCGAGCGGACATATGCATACAGGCCTGACCTACTGGCCTATGACCTTTACGGCACACCGAGATTTTGGTGGGTGTTCGCACAGCGTAACCCAGACCAGATAGAGGATCCCATCTACGACTTCAAACCAGGAGTGACCATACAGTTGCCGAAACCGGCCAACATTAAACGTGACCTAGGGGTGTAGTATGGCTGGAAGAAATAGTAAATTCAAGAGCAACATGCTAAAGAGCGCCGAGAACGCGGCCAAGAATGCATTCAAAAACAATGAGAACCTTGCGAGCTCGGTCAAAGGGTTGAGCAAAAAATTTCAAGACAACTTCAACCAGAAAAAGAAGTCAGCGGAGAAGGGACTGTACAACTGGAGGACCAGCGACGCCACTGCCGCACTGATCAGAGATTCGGGACAGGAAGAAGTCACGGTCAATGGTGCGTCACTGCACGAAAACATACTGCACAAGTTCGCCTCATACAACACTCTGTTCACACTGAGCGGTCTGCGTGAGGAGGAACTACGGGATCACAGTTTCCTCCACAACACGGTGCACGACGTGGTGGCAAGGTCGGGCGGAATAGGAGGCCCAACAGGTGCCAACGTGACCACGTTCCGTACCAGGAAAGACCAACAGCCACAACAGCGTGCCGACGAGGACAAGCAGTACAGCGATTTTTACGCGGATGCCGCCGAGGTGCTCAAAAGGGGCAGAGACATCTTCTTCGAGGATGTAAACATGATATCCACGGTTGGACCAAGCGAAGAGCGTGGACTGGCCGATTTTGTCAAGATGGAATTCAAGTTGCACGAACCCTATGGCATAACCTTCGTTGAGAAGATGAGGGCGGCCGCGAGACTACAGGGTTATCTCGACCACCTGGATGCACCCATGCTGTTGACCATAGAATTCAAGGGATTCGATGAGAACGGTAAACCCATGGACGGACAGGGCACCGTGAGAAAGATCCCCATACTCGTAACCAGGGTAGACCTGGACGTTAACGCCGGTGGTGCCATATACGATGTCACTGCGGTGCGTATACACGACATCGCTTTCGATGACAGATTCAAGTTCCCAAGGACCACAGTGAAATTCAGTGCCAACACTTTGGCGGACGCTGGAGAAAAGTTGGCTGAACAGTTGAATGACCAGATCAGGGACGAGAGGGACGAACACAAGGTGCGTGAGGTGTTGGATGAGTACAAGATAGAGTTCGATGAAAAAGTATTGAGAATAGCACAGGGTTTCTTTGGAACCAAGGATGTGCAGAATGCTGGCGGATCACCTAGGTTGAGGGGTGCAAACCCAAACGCCGGCCAGTTCGTCGAGATAGACACCGGTGAGACCGTGATAGACAGCAACACCAGTGTGACAAAATTGTTAGAGGACGTGGTGAGACAGACCAAGGGCTATGAGGATCTGGCCACTGACCTGTGGCGTACGTACCTGACCAGGGCGGGTGTCCTACAGGCGAAGCAACAGAGTAGCGACGAAGAACTGAAAAAAATAATAACCAGTGACAGGTTCGAGGACGTGGTAACAAAGAATCCATTCGTGGACTGGTTCAAGATCAAGACGTCCGTAATTACGCACTACAAGGAACCGTTGGACAAGATCAACAAGATGCACAGGAAGACCATAACCTACAAGGTCATACCTTACAAGATACACGTGTTGAAGTTCCTTAGACCGGGCACATTCATGAAGGCCGGATCGGCCAGGAGCCAGGTCAAGAAGCAGTACAACTACATCTACACCGGCGAGAACACTGACATACAGAACTTGCGTATCAACTACAAGACGGCGTACTACATGAGGAACGCGGTCGAGATAGGCAAAGGACCACAGGGTGCGTTTGAAAAGATTGACAATCTCATAACCAGATTGATAGGTAACGAGGATCCCACCAAGGGAGACATGGCGATGATGAGGTCTTATCCCAGTGCGGTCAAGGGTAGGATGGTGTTCAACAAGGCGTCAGACGACGACGGCAAGGAAGCACGTAAACAGGATTTCTACGATTACCTCACCAATCCAACAGTGGACATGATGCGTATTGAGATGGAGATACTGGGTGACCCCGCTTACCTGTGCCAGGACCAGTTCATACCACTGGACGATGATGGCAACCAATATCGGACCTCAGGAAGATTCGATAGTGAGAAATTTGGATCATTCAACGCCGACTCATACACACCACTGATAGAGTTGGTGTATGTTTTACCAGACGACATAGATGAAAACCAGGGCATAATGTATGCACCCGCCAAGCAGATGAAGAAAGACAACAACTTCCTGTTCTTCGCGGGCATATACCAGGTGGTCAAGATAGACAGTAGCATGTCAAATGGCCAGTTCCTGCAGACGCTGACCTGTGTGAGGCTAAACAATCAGGAAGGTGCTGGTTTGCCGGTTGGCATAAACTCCAGCGTGGATGGTATTTTGACGGACAGCAAAAGCAAGAAAATCAGTATTATGAGACCAGAACCTGACTTCCTTAAAAAAGATAAAAATGGCAATTACATATTTGGTGGTTCAGCAATCAAGAAAAGAAAAGAGTATTTTGCAATCAAGGACGGAATACAGCAGGCGGAGGATGATCAGTAATGGTGGGATTCGTAGACACACACGACAACCAGAAGAACTACAGTGAGAAGTTTGCGGGCAAGGATGCTGGACCATATGTGGGAACAGTCAAGTTCACGGACGACCCACTGAGACAGGGAAGGCTGGGAGTGAACATTCCTGAACTGACACGTACCAACAACCCAACGATAGATGACTGCATATGGTGCCAGTACCTTTCTCCGTTCTACGGAGCCAAGAGCGTGGAAGCCAATGACAAGTCAGATCCAGACAGTTACAAGGGCACACAGCACACATATGGAATGTGGTTCGTACCACCCGACATAGACACACAGGTTTTGGTGATGTTCGCCAGGGGAGAGACAAGCCAGAAGAATGCATTCTGGATAGGTTGTGTTCAACAGCCACTCACAAACCATCAGGTGCCAGGATACGGCAGTTCCAGTGATACCATTCGTTCCAAGCAGGACGCCAGGGAGTTAACAAGATCTGGCCAGACCAACTACGGTACGGATTTCTTGCCAGTCGGTGAGAAGAATCGTAAGATGATAGAGGAAGCACAGACAGAGGCCTTCGCTAACAGTCTTCAGTATCCGATAAATGACGTCCTAGCAGACCAATTGGCCAGTGAAGGACTGGTGCAAGACACAGTCAGGGGAACAACGTCAAGTTCAGCGAGGAGAGAAGCACCCAGCCAGGTGTTTGGAATAAACACCCCGGGTAGAATACGAGAGGATTCTCGTACCAAGAACATAGGACCAGATGGTTCGGCAGTGAGGCCAGACAGGAATCCTGGACACAGTTTCGTAATGGATGATGGTGCAGTGGACGGCACCAATCAACTCACAAGATTGAGGACGGCATCAGGACATCAACTTTTAATGCATGACACAGAGGGTGTGGTGTATCTGGCCAATGGCTCTGGCAAGGCGTTCATTGAGATGGCCAAGGATGGCACAATCAGTGTGTATTCCGATGGTGGGATCAATCTAAGATCCGGCAGGGACTTCAACCTACACTCGGACATGAATATAAATTTCCACGCCAAGGGTGCTATAAATTTCTCAGCGGAGGCCAATGTGGTACTCAATGCCGAAGGATATGTGTTTGCAATGGGCGAGAAAGGCATACTGAGCAGTTCACAGGAAGGTAGTGTAAGGACGTACGCCAGAGACGGAATAAGTTCCGACACAGAGGGAAGTCAGTTGCTCGGCGCCAGGGGAGGCAGTATACACTTAGCGGCATCAGGCACAGGACGTACTGATGGCGAGATACACTTCAACTCGATCAGTCCAAGTAAGGACTGGGGACCTAGTTGGTTGAAGCCGGACAGCGATTATGTGAGGATCAAGGTCTCAGGTGGTGAGGCAGGCGATGACGCAGAGATAGACATAGACGATGAGCAACCGTTCATTAACGGTGTAGTCAACAAGAGGGCCAACAAGACAACAGTCACAGACTTCGTGACCCACGAACCGTATGGTAGGACGAGTAGTACCCAACAGAAGAAGGACTACGTGAATGAGGCCATAGCAAAGATCAAAGAAACAAGTCCAGAAATCTCGTCTACAGAATTGAAGTTGATCAAGGACGAGTTGTTGAAACAGCCGACCGTGAAAGCGGTGGCAGATAAACTGGGCAAGGTGGTCAAATTAAACGATAGCATCAAACTACCGGTTAAAGACTTGAACAACTTGCTGGGCAAGGCCACAGAAATTCAAAAGATCATTGAAGATCCAAAAGCCGCAGTGCAGAATTTCATTTACGGCAAAGTGGCAGAACTCAAGTCAACAGCAGTTGATTTTTTGCGGAGCAAATTTAAGTTTTTTTAGGGAGTAAATATAGTATATGGCATACGGAGATTCAGGATCAGGAGACCTATCAAACAAGTCAGTGACCTTCAAGGGTTTCAGTTCACGTGCGGACAAGCGTAACTTCAAACTGTACGACTTCGAGGTGGCCAAGCAGGACCTGATCAACAGGTTATCAATACGTAAGGGCGAGAGGGTGGAGAACCCAGAATTTGGCACCATCATATACGATGCCATATTCGAACCATTCACGGAAGGGCTTAAAGACGCCATAGTGGAGGACATCACAGCAAACCTCAACGCAGATCCACGTATTGCCACAGAGGAGATACTGGTAACAGAAGCGGACAAGGGAATCGCCATACAAGCAACTATCACCTATGTTCCACTGAATATCACAGAGAAACTGAGATTCAACTTCGACGAGAACTCACTACTGCGTCTATCTTAATATACGCACATTTCCTAACACATAAATACCGTTGTAATTACAATGGCCACTACAGATAGACAAAACAGATTATTAGTTGCGGAAGATTGGAGAAAGATCTACCAGGCTTTCCAACAGGCCGACTTCAAGAGTTACGATTTCGAGACCCTGAGAAGGACCATGGTTGCATATCTACAGGAGAACTACCCAGATGATTTCAACGACTTCGTTGAGAGTTCTGAATACGTTGCACTAATAGATTTAATTGCTTACATATCACAAGCACTATCATTTAGAGTTGACTTGAATGCTAGGGAGAACTTCCTGGAGACTGCTGAGAGAAGGAATTCGGTTCTGAGATTAGCGAGGTTAATCAACTACAACGCCAAGAGGAATCTGCCAGCCACAGGAATGTTGAAGATAGATTCCATCTCAACTACACAGGACGTGCAGGACAGCACAGGAACAAACCTTGCAAACTCAAACGTGATCTGGAATGATTCGGCAAACTCAAACTACAGAGAACAGTTCACAGCGATACTGAACGCGGCCAACCAGACGGGACAACTGTTTGGTAACCCAAGAGAGTCAGGCACCATAGGTGGAATCAGCACTGAGGTCTACACCCTAAGTTCAAACCAGTTGGATCTACCTATATTCAAATTCCAGAAAGCAGTTGGAGGCGTGTCAAGATCATTTGAGATAGTGCCTAGTACGATTGAAGAGTCTGATTCGATATACGAGTCATTACCAGTGCCAGGAACAGGGCTCACATACACATACAGGTCAGATGGATCTGGAGACAGTTCAAACAACACGGGTTTTTTCTTCCTTTTCAAACAAGGCACAATGCAGAATGAAGATTTTACCATCAACACAGCCAACACCAACCTCGTACAAAGCATAGATGCATCAAACATAAATGACACCGATGTGTGGCTATACAAATTAGATCAGTTTGGCCAGTTGTCTGAATCATGGACCAAGGTTCCTTCGCTGTCGGGCAACAACGCAATTTACAATTCGTTGTCTAAGACAGAGAGAAACATATACAACGTTGTGACTAAGAACGACGATGCAATCGACCTTGTGTTTGGAGACGGCAATTTCTCAAACATACCTTTGGGTAGTTTCAGAACATACTACAGGACTAGTGATAACAGCAAGTATGCTATACAATCTTCGGACATGCAGAACATACAGTTGACAGTGCCATACACGGATGCCAATGGTGCACAACAATCACTGTCTATGAGTTTGAGCCTTAAATCAAGTGTGTATAATTCAGCGGCATCAGAATCAAATAATTCAATAAAAGAGAAGGCCGCACAGGTTTACTACTCACAGAACAGGATGATCACGGCAGAGGACTACCAGGTGGTGCCTTTGAGTGCTTCACAGGAAATCGTAAAAGTGAGATCAGTCAACAGGTCCGCGTCGGGAATCAGCAGGGCCAAAGAAATACTGGATCCAACAGGCGCATACTCGAATGTGAGCGTGTTCGCCGAGGATGGAATCATATACAGGGAGGAAAGTGTACAGCAGTTCACGTTCACTTTCAACAACAGGAGTGACATACAATCCACAATAGACACATCAGTAGAAGCCAAGTTAAAGGAAGCATACGCCAGACAGTTCTACTACTTGAAGTACGGCACGAAAGACGCCAGCACACTTTCAGCAACATGGAATTCAACAACAACTTCCACCAACACCAACACGGGGTATTTCACTTCAGGTGGTGCATTGGTGATAGGAGATTCTGCAACCTCAAACATGAAATTCGCGAAGCCGGGTGCTTTGATCAAGTTCACATCTCCGGACACCAGGAAGTTCTTGAATGGTACACTGGTCACGTCAACCACAGACAATGCGGAAGACAGGGCATGGGCCAAGATAGGTGATGTGGTGCTTGATGGAGCCAACGGCGGAGTAGGAAACCTAGAGTCGGGTGTTGGTCCAGTCACACTTAATAATATAGTGCCAAACGGTTCCGTAATCAATGCAATAATTCCAAATCTGACCACATCGTTCAGTGCAACGCTCGAAGCAGATATGATAGACAGGATAGAGGCCTATGAGGAATTTGGTTTACGATATGACACAGATTCAGAAACATGGAAGGTGATCACTTCTACGAACCTAAGCACAAGTTCGGTATTCGGTCTTAGTAACACAGGTTCAACCACAGGAACAAACGCGGATGCCAGTTGGTGGTTTAAATTTACCAACGACGGAAACACCTACACGGTGCAATACAGGAAACTGGATTACATTTTCGAATCAGAGTCACAGAACAAGTTCCACTATGACGTGGAAGAAAAAATTTACGACTACACAACAGGCAGGAGTGTCAAAGACACGGTGAAAATACTAAAAACAAACAGTATCGTTTCAACGGGAAACAGTGTTGGATACCCGATCACATGGCAAGTGGTCGATGTTGTGACCGAGATAGACGGTTTCCAGGACAACAGGAAAGTTAAGGTTGGTTTCTTTGATGCAGACGATGACGGTGTTGTGGACAATCCTGAACTGTTTGACATATACGTTGAACCAACACTTTCGGAATCCACTAAATTCGTTTTCTTTGAGAAGTACACATCATATGACGCAATTGAAAGATTCAGACCATACGCATCAACCAACTTTGTTGTTGCTGAAAAAGAAACAGACATAAATTTAAACACGTCGACTTATACAGACGGGCAATTATTTTACTTCTATGACAGCGCCGAGGACGTGATCAAGAAGTACAGTTCTACAACCAATACTTTGACCACGACAACGGACTACACAGCAAGGAAAGGCAGAAGTTCAATTGATTTCCAGTACAAACACCATGCCGGGCAAGAAACCAGGATAGATCCCAGCGTGTCTAACATTGTTGACGTGTACCTATTGGATAGGACCTATGATAACCTGTTCAGGATCTGGTTACAGGAAGGCGGATCGAAACCAACTGTGTCCACAGCAGACCAGTTGAGAATCAACTACTCAGGCACACTAAATCCATTGAAATCTTTATCTGATCAAATCATTTACCATCCAGTAAAATACAAAATTTTGTTTGGTTCAAATGCAGATGAACAACTACAAGCAACTTTCAAGGTTGTCAAAAATCCAAAGACCAATGTGTCAGACGCAGTGATCAAGACCAGAGTGATCGCCGCGATAAACGAATTCTTCGCACTGGACAACTGGGATTTTGGAGACGCTTTTTATTTTACAGAATTGGCCGCTTACATACACAATGAACTAGCACCAGACTTGTTGACAGCGGTCATTGTGCCTAACCAGTCAGGACAGGGTTTTGGGTCCTTGTTCCAAATTGACTCAGCGGCAGACGAGATTTTCATCAGTGGGGCCACCGTTGGTGATGTGTCAATCATAACAGCACTGGGAGCCAACCAACTGGCGGCTTCTGGCACTGTGGTCACATCGACATCAACTGCCACGACCAACACCACGACAGGATCAGCAGTGTCAGGCTCTACTACAACAGGTTCCGGTTCAAGCACCGGCAGTAGTGGGTCAGGATACTAATGGCAGACAATCCCACCAACGCATTAACTAATAACGAAGTTGTCAAACAGGGCAACAACGAGTACAGGCGTACAGTACAACACCTACCTGCTTTCTACAGGACAGACGCCAATCAACGTTTCCTGGCCAGCACGATGGATCCGTTAGTACAGAAAGGGTCACTGGAGAGACTAGACGGTTACATAGGAAGACAGGATGCCTACACAAGACAAATCAGTGACAGATATATCACTGCCACAAGTAGAGATAGGTTCGCATATCAGTTAGAGCCTACTGTGACATACACAGACAGAGACACAACATCGGTCAATCCCGAAGATCAAGTCAAGTTCACCGGAACGTACGATGATTACATAAACCAGATCAAGTACTTGGGCGGAAAGATTAACAATCATGACAGATTGAACAAAGAGACTGTGTACTCATGGAACCCAGCCATAGACTACGACAAATTGATCAACTACAGAGAGTACTACTGGATACCAGAAGGGCCTGGAGCCATAGAGATAGATTCAGTTGGACCCAGTGCGGTCATCGAGTATTCGGTTGAGAATTTGGCACAAGGGGCCTACAACTTTACACACAGGGAGAACGAGAACAATCCCATACTGACGCTTTACAGGGGAAACACTTATAAGTTTGATGTGAACGCCAAAGGACATCCTTTCTGGATAATGACCGAGCCATACAAGAGCAAGGTATCAGAGGACGGCTCTACATCAACGATATTCGATACGGGAGTCACCAACAATGGAGCAGATTACGGAACTGTTACATTCACAGTTCCCACCACAGGTGCACCAGACACTTTATACTATCAGTGCGGAAACCATGATGCCATGTACGGCATATTACAGATACGAGATGTTGTAAGCACTACTTCTATCAACGTAGAAGATGACATCATAGGTGTTAAAAATTATAGCCTAAGGACTTTAGATCTTTCAAATGGCATGAAAATTAAATTCACCAATTCGTTGGTACCATCGGCTCACCAGAATAAAGAATATTACGTAGAAGGCGTTGGTGATTCTATCACACTTACTGATGTTGAAGACCTAATAACTCCAGGCAGTTACGCTACAGAGTCTACAATACTATACGACCAAGTAGGATATGATTCAAGACCATATGCGAAAGCGTACTACACTCCAGACAACAAAGACTACATCACAATCAAGAGGGATTCCCAGGATCAGAACGCATGGTCCAGATATAACAGATGGTTCCACAGATCCATAATAGAGGAAACTGCGAGGATAGGCGGCCACACTCCTGTGCTTAATGAAGACGACAGGGCAAAGAGGCCTATCATAGAATTTGACTCTGGTTTAGCACTTTACAATCATGGAACTGTTGCCAAAAAATCAGTGACACTTTATGACACAGTGACCACAGACGCCTTCAGTGATGTTGTCAAGCAGACTGGATACATCATTGACGGACTAGCACTTGCTAACGGAATGAGGGTAGTGTTCGCGGCGGACACGGATCCCATAGTAAAGAACAAGATTTATGATGTGAATTTCGTCACAGCGGGAGATTCCACACAGGTCATCAACTTAACAGAGGCATCCGATGCCACGCCAACCAACAATGATTCTATTTTCATAGAGTTTGGAACAACAAACCAGGGAAAAACTTTTTACTACAACGATACTACTGAAACTTTTGAAGAAGCACAACAGAAAACAGGCGTGAACCAACAGCCGTTGTTCGGTATGTGGGATAACAATCACATCTCATTCGATGATGCTACGACATATCCCAATTCAACCTTCGCTGGAGCAAAGGTTTTTGCTTTCGCAACGTCTGACACGGCAACCACTGACACGGTGCTTGGCATCAAGGTAAAATACAACACCATCAACAACGTGGGAGACATCGTATTCGATTCAGATCACACATCAGGAACCTTAACTTACAAGAGTGGAACATCCACAATCACAAAGAACTTGGCCGAGGGTCACCTGCACTACACGACAGGCAGGTCAACTCACAATTCAAGGAGTGCCTGGATTAAAAGGACGACGGAAAGCAAACAGCGGGTGATCAGGACTTTCATAGTCGACGCAACTGAAAAGCAGTTGTTCCCCATCGACTTCTACAAGAATTCAGCGGACCTTACCGATCTTGAATTATCGGTATCTGTCAACGGTTCTCGTAAGACACTGACGACCGATTACACACTAGAAACAGGAACAAAAAACAAATACGTAAAATTTAATACTGCCCTGGAAGTTGACGATCAGATCCGGATAGCAGGACATAGCAGTGCTGAAAAGATCGCTGACAAGGGCATATACGAGATCCCGGAAAATTTAGCGACAAATAGTCTCAACCAACAGTTGGGCACATTTACATTTGGTCAGATACTGGCTCATGTCAGGGACATACTTGACAAGAATCAAGATGTCACAGGAGCGATACCAGGAGTTTCAAATCTACGAGACAAGCCAGATGCGAGATTGAAGGGCGGTAGCATACACCAACACGAAGGACCATTGCTTCCGGCCATATTTGGTTTGGTGGATCAGGATTCCAACATAATTTCATCAATAGATTATGTCAGCCAGGAATATGAGAAATGGTACAACGCATTCTTAACACATGCAACAGGTACGGCATACGAGGGAGTTGCCGCTGACAGGATTGACGAGATAATCGCGGCCATAACACCAGGTAGAAATAGTGGTTTCCCGTTCTACTACGAAGACATGGTAGGTTGGGGAGAAAACCTTTCAACCAGATCATACACAGTGATGGGATCATCACAGACAGACTATGCACTTGACTCACAACACGACATAACGACTTTGAGCAATAGGGCAGTCTATGTTTACTTGAATGATGTGCAGTTGTTGTTGGGAACAGATTACACTTTCAGCACAACAGACGACAGTGTCAGCATTAGCAAGGCCCTGGCCGAAGGTGATAAGATCGTCATCAAAGATTACACAGACACCACAGGCAGTTACATGCCACCGTCGCCGACCAAACTGGGAATGTATCCCAAGTTCACACCGGAGGCATTTACAGATACCACGTATCTCACAGACACAGCGGTGATCCGTAAGCACGACGGTTCCATCATCAAGGCGTATGGAGATGAACGTGATGATTTAATATTAGAGTTAGAAAAAAGGATCTACAACAACATCAAAGTGACCTATGATGCCACTTTGGTAGACATACACGATGTGTTGCCAAGTGCTTTCACATCAACGGAGTACACACTACAAGAAGTAGACGGGGTGATGGGACCAGACTTCTATCAGTGGGCAGGCCGTAACAATGTGCAGTACATCAACAACACTGCGTTCACGGAAGGATCACCTTTCACGTACAACTATGCTAGGTCAAAAGGCAGACTGGTTGATGAGAACCTACCAGGACACTGGAGAGGCATATACAAATATTTCTACGACACAGATGCTCCACATGTCAGGCCATGGGAGATGCTGGGTCATTCGGAGAAGCCTAGCACGTGGGACGCGACCTACGGAACCGCTCCATACACATCAGGTAATGATGTATTATGGAACGCTGTTGCAACACAGACGGGAAGATACGGGAAATCTCTGATCAGGGACTACCTACCTGTTGACGCATCAGGTAATCTTTTAGATCCATTGGAGGCGGGACTAGTTGACAACTTTGATATACCGGGAAGACAGAACGCATGGAAGTTTGGCGATCAAGCACCAGCGGAGACGGCATGGAGGAGATCCAGTGCTTACCCATTCACGGTCATTAAGGCATTGGCACTAACTAAACCAGCCAAGTTCTTCTCTAATCTTTTTGATCCATCTAGATTGACGACGAACGTCGCAGGCAACCAGATCAACACAGAGACTGGTATTAGGAACACACTTGCAACAGCGAAATATCATCTAGAAACGGAAACAAATACAGCAACAGGTGTAACGACAAGATACCAGACGGCAGGATACCAACCATTAGTGGTCAATTACCTGGTATCAAGGAACATAGACAGTAAAACTTTCTATTATGATAAGATGAAGAACTTATCTGTACAACTATCCTACAAGTTGGGCGGATTCACGGACAAAGACAACATAAAGATCTTAACAGACAGTGTGTCACCGGGATCTAAGTCAGGATCAAAATTCATGCCGGATGAAAACTACAAGATACTTTTCAGGACATCAAATCCTGTAGA
>UEXM01001695.1_pt1 | contig 17605 bp, 27 predicted proteins | sample 1796661 | NCBI WGS metagenome assembly UEXM01 (sample SAMEA4772469, study PRJEB27181) | metagenome | reverse complement strand
CAGATCAACAGCGGAAAGAGCTAGACGAAGGGCTTTTGACTAGACTGCAAGATGCTGGATTTGTTTTCGAGGAATAAAGCAACAAGCAAGGCAAACATAAAAAATGATAAAACCTATAGTAAAGCTAATCATATACACTGTGCCTATTGTGTTGTATACTCTAATAGAATCATATTGGAAGGAAGTGTAAGCAATGCCTGCTGCTTATATGAATGACAGCGGTGACTGGGTAAAGGCTTGCTCTGTATGCAAGGAAGTCCAGCCTGTTGCCCAGTATTATAAGCACACTCCAGGGCATAGCTCTGATGGCTACAAGCCTCGCTGCCGCACCTGTACCTCTGCCAAATTTAGAGAACAAAATGCAAGGCGAGCCAAAAAAAGAAGACAAAAATCACACAAGTTAACCAAACTGCATGTAGACTGGATAAGGGAACAACAGGGGAAGCTAAGCACAAGAGCAACAGCTAAAGCGTTTAGCAAAAGGTTCTTCAACATGAAGATATCTTCTAGTACCGTATCAAGAATATTCTCAGGCAAGATACACATAGATCCGGATAGCCGGGATGACGTCTTGTCCATCTATGATCTGCTTGAGGGTGCGAGCGAATTTAGTGGATCAGTGGAAGATTATATTGAGTCAGCCGCCGATAAGAAGATTAAGTTTTAGGCTAAGAAAGGCTAGTGATGAGACCAGATAGAATCCGAGCAAAAAAGAAGACACATAAACTATCGGAACGCCAGGTACAATGGATAAGGGACCAACAAGGGATGGGACTCTCGACCCGTGAGGCTGCCAGGGCTTTTAAGACTAAATACCACGGGATACATTCGATTAGCGCCTCTACTGTGTGCCGTATTTGGAAAAACAACCTCCACCACAATAACAAAAAAGTCTATTGTGACATTTGTAACGTTGCCAAGGGAAAGTCTTCAACTCAAGGAGTGCCCTTTACAATTGTTTCTGGTCGTTGCGATCCGTGCCATAAGATTCTTGAAACGGCGAGAGCAAACGCAACAAAGAGAAGGGATAAGGCTGCCACCCGCAGGAAAATACTTGAGGAAGTAGGAAAAGATCCTGATTTAGAGCTTATTGATCTTCCCCACTACCTTCGCAAGCATATGTACAATGATCCAAGTCTAGGGTTGAAGAAGGAGGATCTGATTGCGTCGTCCTCTAGGCGGCTGCGGACCACGGGTGATGCACCTGACCCTTCATCCCGTGGGGCTGAGCGTTGGTTTGGCGCTGTCTACGCCATACATTTTATAGGTAAGCCTGAACTCGCTAATTTTGTCTATGTCGGACAAACGACTCAGGGCGTACTGAAGCGATTTGCTGGTCATCTCGTGGACGCTAAGAACCCTGATCGAGCATCCTCCGGCACTCCTTATTTTCAAAAGTTGCTAGCAGAGCTTGACCGAACAGACCAACTAGATTGTGTACGCCTCCAGCTATTGGACAACCTCGTTTATGGACCGGATGTAGGGCACGAAGAAGAATTTGATGAAAAAGAACGAACATACTTCTTAGAACTCACAGAACAAAAATGGCAAAAGAGATTCTTCTTGACAGGATATCACTTACTAAATGCTTCCTTTAAAATAAAATGTGATTATCCAGAAATGCAGGATATACAGAGGGAAGATATACTAAAGTACAGTAAGAACCCTGAGAAGCTAGAAGTAGCAGACCTCAGCAATATCGGTCACGGCTATTATAGCTTCAAGAAGGACCTCAAAAGCTCCAAAGGTATTGTAGATGCTTGGCAGTTTTATAAGTTTACAGATGAGGGCGTGGAACTCTACACAGATGAGCAGGTTGGCTGCGATGATAGCTCTCTGCCCGCCCCTGATGAGGTGGTCTTAGAAGAGTCAGAAGAGATGCCGGATTGGCTACTTTGAGAGCTTTATCAAGCTGATGCATATCGTTGCTGCACAAATTGTAGAACACACTGCAATAATTGCACGATATAAGTAACCTGTTGAAGGGGCTGCAAATTATATTATAAAGAAAGGAAAATGCTAGCTATTTCAGCGTGTTAACTGTTTGCCGGCTATTGGCTGCATTTGTTAGCGATTGTCAGAAAGTGTCTAATACATAGTAACAGATAGATTGTAAAGAAGTAATATAAGCCGGCAACACTCCCATTGTATCACAAGACTATGGAACCGTTAAACTGTTTAAACTGCCGTACCACACTAGGAGCGAACTAAACTAAAGCATTGAAAAAGCAGGGAATAAAAAAAGAGAATAAAAGGTGAAAAAAGATGCAGAAAAGCTTGACCAGTACCCATAGTATGATATTATAGTGTTGTAAGGGAGAGAGATATTATGGCTGTTGACTTCAAAACCTTCATTTCCTTGGCACCAGCAGTGAGTGCTGCCCGCTTGCCGGTTCTTCTTCGTGGACGTCACGGCGTCGGCAAGAGCCAGGTTGTCTACCAGTTGGCTGCTAATGCCAACCTTCCGGTAGTTGAGCGGCGTGCCAGCCAAATGACCGAGGGAGATCTTGTTGGTCTTCCCAGCATTGACGGCAATCGCACCAGCTTCAATCCTCCTGATTGGTTCAAGACTGCTTGTGAAGAGCCTGTCTGCTTGTTCCTTGATGAGGTTGATCGTGCTACTCTTGAAGTTCGTCAAGGGATTTTCGAACTGACTGACAGCCGTAAGCTGAATGGTCATCATCTTCATCCTGATACGATTGTCTTTGCTGCCATCAATGGCGGTGAGCATGGAGAGCAGTACCAGGTGAACGAGATGGATCCTGCTGAACTTGACCGCTGGTCAGTTTGGGATGTCGAGCCTACCGTTGAGGATTGGCTTGCCTGGGGCAAGGACAACGTTGACAGCTTGATGCTGGACTTCATCAACCAGAACCGTGCCCATCTTGAGCACAGCGGTGACATTGAGCCGAACAAGCGTTACCCCAGCCGTCGTAGCTGGAAGCGTCTGAACGACGTGCTTGCCCAGGCTGAAGCTTTAGAAGCTGGTCCCACGATGTTCAACCTTGCTCAGTCCTTCGTAGGTTTCGAAGCTGCTGTAGCTCTCAATGACTTCGCCAAGAACTATGAGCGGGTTGTGACGGTTGAGCAGCTTCTCAACGGTGACCGAGTTGACGCTCTGTCTGCCTACTCCTTGAATGAGCATTGCGCTCTGATCGAACGCCTCGAAGCGGAAGAGATCTGCAAAGCAGACTTCAGCCCCGAGCACGTTTCGAACCTTGCTAACTATTTCATTACGCTTCCCAGCGAAGCGGCGATGAAGCTCTGGACGGTCATCAGCACCGCTGGGGTTCAAGAGAACGTGATCAAGTTCCACTCCGCCAATGACGGCGTTGTCGGCAGTCACCTCTCCAAGATCTTGGGAGCCTAACTCTCTTACCTTACACAACAGGGTTCCTTAGAGATCGGCAAGTGCTCGGCTAAATGGTCGGGCTCTTGTTTTTTAAGGGGAAATAAAAACAAAAACACTTGACTCAACAGCACAGTGTGGTAATATACTAGTGTAGGGAAGAGAGATAATATGAGCTTTGATCTGAAACTCCACGCTTACCGACTCCTTATGGACGAGCCGTTCTTTGCTGCTCTTAGCCGTAAGATTGAGAAGCGTGAGGATCGCAGCATCCCAACTGCTGGTGTTCGGGTTTGCCCTGACACTGCTCAGTTTGAGATGATTTACAACCCTGAGTTCTTTGCCAGCCTTCCGGAAGTACAGGTCAAAGGCGTACTCAAGCACGAGTTCTATCATCTGATCTTCGAGCACGTTACCAGCCGTAAGCCTGAAGGCGTCAAGCATCAGGTATGGAACATCTGTGCTGACCTGGCTATCAATACGCATCTCCAGGGTGAACTGCCTGAGTGGGCTTGTATGCCTGGCGGCGAGAACTTCGAAGATATGCCACACGGTCAAACTGCTGAGTGGTACTTGGCTAACTTCCCAGAACGTCCAGAAGATGAAGAGGGTGAAGGCGAAGGCAGCGAAGGTGGCAGCGGAGAACCTGGCGAAGGATCTGGACAGCTTGATGATCACTCTGATTGGGATGATGCTAACCAGAGCGCTGAGCAGCAGGCTGCCAACCAGATGGCTAAGGAACGTCTCAAGCAGAACATGAAGCAGGCAGCCCAGGAAGCCAGCCAATCTCCGAACGGTTGGGGATCAGTTTCAGGGGATGTAAAGAAAGAAATCATAAAGCGTATTGAAACCAAGGTAGACTGGCGTAAGGTACTACGGTACTTCATCAAGACCTCCCAGCGTGCTAGTAAGTCCAGTACCATCAAGCGGATCAACCGCCGGTATGCTTATGTTCATCCTGGCAAGAAGGTAAAGCGCCAAGCAAAGATTGCTATCGCTATTGATCAGTCCGGCTCTGTCAGCCATGAGATGCTTGAGCAGTTCTTCGGTGAACTGAACAGCCTTGCCAAGTTGGCTGCCTTCACTGTCATTCCTTTCGATACGGAAGTCAATGAGAAGTTAGTCTACGAATGGAAGAAAGGTCAGAGCCACAAAGCAGAACGAGTGATGTGCGGCGGGACCTGCTTTGATGCTCCTACCGAATATGTAAATAAACGTGGTGACTTTGACGGTGTCATTATCCTGACGGATATGGAAGCACCCAAGCCTAAGCGCTGCAAAGCTCAACGGCTGTGGTTGACTGATGAGCGTGGTGCTCGCCAGCCCTACTTCAAGACGAGGGAGAGAGTCATTGCAGTCAGCTAACTCACGAGGATCTTCGGTAGTTTCCCAACAGCCTGCTAAACTTTGCGGGCAGAAAGAAAAAGAACTAATGCTAAGAGAAAGAATAACCAGCTATGAAATGGGGGAGCTAGATCCCAACGATACTGTCAGCTTATTCCAAGAGCTAATCGACAGCGGACTTGCCTGGAACCTGCAAGGACATTACAGCAGAACAGCATATGCCCTAATTGAAGCAGAGCTTTGTAAAGCCTGACAGCCCTGCCAGCCTCTGGTACCCCCGGATCATGTCCCTAGGGATCCCCTACCCCCCAGGGGGCGCTAAGTACATTCATGTTGCGTAGCTAATTTTTACAGAATTTAAGTTTTTAGGAAAATCGAAATGATCAAAACCGGTGACATTGTATTTCTCAAGCGGACTAACGGCATACTAAAAAATCAAAGTCTTGTTACTAAATCAATTGGACTAGTTATTAAAGAGTATCAAGAAAAGGGTGCGGTGACACAATATATGGTAAAGTGGCAAGGCAATACAAAAGGCAAGTGGTACTACCAGCACAATCTTCATAGACTCCAACTCAAAGGGGGAAAGAATAATGAACTATAAAACAAACGTACCTGAGATCGATCAAGAGAATGAATACCTCTTTAGAGCAGCCATCCTACTAGAACAAGTAGGTAATGACCCAGGTATGACCTCCTCAGAGTTCTACAAGATTATGACAGCCAATGCTATTGACATCACCCACGAAGATTTCTCTAAGCTAGCAACCGCCGCCATAGCCATTGAAACAATGATGGAGTTCTGTTCAGATCTTGACGGCGAAGAACTAACAATCCATTGACAGCGCAATGTTTGACACAGGGGATATAGTCAAAGTGATCGAGGGTTGGTACCTACCACACTTCCACGACAAGATAGGCATTGTAGTTTCGCTAGCTCTGCCAGACTACTTTGACGAAGGCGTAGCACCTTACTACCAAGTGCTCTATCCCGACGAAGGTTACCACATCATCTTGGGCAGCGATTTACAGCTAGTCTCCAAGGCAGTTAAAAATAATGAAGTATCGGGAGTATAATATCATTATAGAAGAGTATAAGAAGATGGCGCTTGAAGCGCAGCGTAAAGGTAACGAGTCAGCAGCCAAACACTGCCAAGCGATTGTAGAGGATCTAGAACTACTTCGCACTCAAGGCGCTCTCGGCTTGTTCCCATCCAAGGGCACAAAAGAAAAGGAATGAAGATGAACTGGCATTATAACTTAGGTGATCTAGTGAGATTCACCACGACCCGACAAACAGAAGATTATAATCATACAGTAGAGAAAGTCGGAATAGTAGTAGAACAGAGCTATAGGATGACAAAAGATAATGTATTTAAAATCAAGGTAGAAGATGAATACTACTGGATACCTAGACCAAGGATTACTTTGCTGTCTAAAGCTGCTAGCCCTGCTTGTAAATGAATCCTAAGCAGAAAAAGCAGTCAAGTGTCGACAGTACTCCTGCGGCGAAGACTACAATAGATTCAGCACCTCCCCACGGATGGGACTTCGCTCGCCCGCACGAGGCGTGGCAAAGCAAATATTCAGTAGGTGATATGGTTGTTGAAGTGGAAGGGCACGGTACCCCACGGTTCGGAATAATTTTAAGCTTGCATACAGATAAAACGCTTGCAGTGCGTTTTGCTGATGGCGTTGACTACACCTTTCACAGCCACTGCCAGCCTTACAGTGAATGGCTAGCATCTCAACGTGATTGAGTTTGCACGTAGGTCTTATAGGGTTGGGGATTTGATGAAGCCGCTTCATTCTGCCGCTGATCTGCATAGAGATGGCGGCTTGGTGTTGATTGTAAGGGAAGCAGGTCATTCCCGATATTTTTATGGGCTTGTGTGCTCTACCGGCAAGGAACACCTGTTGAGCCTTGAGGACTATTGTGGAGTGTTTGAGGAATGGTAGCGTCTGCCAGCCGAGGGTTTAGGGTTGGCGACCTTGTAAAGTTCAAGAAGGGTTCCTCACCCTATCCCAACCCTGCCGGCTTGGTGTTGGTTACACGGCTTCTCTCGGGTCGAACATTCTTTTATGGCTGTAAGTGTTTTGATACGGGTGAAGAGCACTTGTGGAGTTACGACCAATTCTATTTGGTTTCAAGAGTTGGCAAATAAAAAAATTTACTAGCAAAAATTTGAAGGTTTTATGAACGTCCCTACATTAGATCTGCACGGTTTGCGACACCATGAGGTGGGCAATGAAGTGGCTAGGTTTATTGAGACCTGGCTGGGCAACGATTTATTCCTTGATGTGATTACGGGGAACAGTGAGCGGATGATTTTCGAAACCACTAAAGTTATTGAGCAATATGGGTTACAATATTATATGGGTCTGCCGGCTTTTCAAGGTAGAGTCCGCATTGTTTTGTATGATGAGTATCATTAGGAGTTGAAATGGTTTATTTGATTGGCTGGGCAGCAGGCTCATTTGTGTTTGCTTTTCTTGTAGCTAGGGCTTTCTTTGGCTTCAACAGATTGATTGAACAAGAAAAAAACTCGGACGAGCAGTGATATGTTATCTAAGTCATTGATTTTGTTTGTGTTTGCTAGTTTCTTTAACCAAACCTACGGGTTGGAGCAGATTAGCTGCCCTCGCTGGGTGCCTGGGACGAACGCCGTTTTGCCGCAGGGTGTGACGCTCTCCCCTGAACTTGAGCTTGAAAATAAAGTTCGATGCTATTGTGAAGTGGTCAAGCGTCAAGAAGCTGACTGTATTCGGCAGAGGGTGCCGGAAAACATCTGCAAAGCAAGAACTAAGGATTGGGTACAAAAAAATTTGAAGCTCAAGCGGGACAATATGCTTGTCACTAATCCTATCTCCCCTATCCCTGTCCCTGTTCGTGATCGGATGATTAATATTGAACCGTAAAGGCTTCTCTCTACTTGTGACGATGGTGATGGCACTTATGATTGCCGCATCTGCTCTTTTATTATTCTCTACCACCAACTTGGATATGATGATTGCGGGCAATGCTCGGCGCTCCACACAGGCAAAGTTGTCTGCTACGAGTGGGATGAGTCACTTTGTTGCTCTAAACTTGAACTACGATACACTTAGGCAGCGGGCTGGAGAACTGCAAAGCTTGCAGATTATTCCTTTGACCGAACTTGGGAGTATGACTTTCTATGAAGTAAAAGTCCATTTTTGTTGCGGTCTAAGTGAGCGGCAATATGTTATAGAAAGTATTGGATATTATAAAAAAAGAGGCGATATCTTGTCCCAGTATCCTATACGAGCACTTTATCAAGGTTCAGAGTAGATTTGTGAACTAGTTATAGATAACCGGAGGCTTTTTTAGAATGATTACCAAACATAAAATTTGGCAAACGATTCAGAAAGAACTCAAAATCATTGCAAGAGAACAAAAAGTCACCAATGAAGTGATGAAAAAAATTAGGGAACTAAAAAATGAAGATCAATAAACAAGAGTTTGTCCAACTAATGAAAGAGGCTTATAACAATAGGCTCGTCACAGAGGACGGTGAAGACCAGGGTGGTACGATGGAAAACCCACCTGCTGATGTTGTAGCTGTTGTCAAGGCAGCGAATACTAGACTTCAAGGTAAAGCAGAGTTTAAAGAAGCTTCGAAGGCTTTCTTAGAATACCTCCTAGAGTTTTTAGAGGAAGGTGCTCAGGCGACAGATCTCATGAATGCTTGTGTAAGTTTGCTTGGTAAAGGTGAAGGTATAAGGCTTTTCAGGACTCTCAATACAGTCTCAAAGGCATACGGAGAGTCTAAAGCCAGAGAACAGGTTTCTGGAGACGCCGACGCCGCTCCGGATACTATAATGAACGCAGCAAATAAAGAACAAACCCTAAAGGGCTTTATGATAGAAATTGGTGATACTCTAGAGGACGCCGGGGACAAAAATAAACCTAGTCCTAAGCTTGTACTCTTTGCTCTTAGAAAAGCTGTAGCAGCTATGAAAAACACCAAAGGTCAAGGTAAAAATTCGATAGATGATATTACTATAGAACTAATAAAGAAATTCAGAGGTTCATTACCAGAAATAAATACCCGTGTCGGCAATGTTCGAGTCACTGACCCACTAGAACTATTTGATGCTCTCCAGAAAGAAGCCGGCATACAATAAGGGGCGAACAAACAATGAAAATCACAAAAAACCAACTACGAAAGATTATCAAAGAAGAGCTTCAGAATGAGCTATTTGGTTTTGGTAAAAAGAAATCTAAATCGGAACCAACACCCGAGCCAGTACCTGAACCATCAGGAATAAAAGATGAAGATAGACCGGTCAGTGTAGAAGTTGTAACAAACGCCCCTCAATCAAGCAGAAAGATTGAACTTGCTGATGAGCGAGCTTATAAGCTACTAATTCCTGCTGTCTTTGAATGGATGGAAAAAAATGGTCTTGAAAAATCTTCTTATGGTAGATCTGTCTCACCAAAGGGCTACACAGTAGAGAATGGTATGCGTAAGTTTTATTTTATAGTCCCCAAAACCCCCGAAACCACTAAGGGATTCTTGGAAATAACTTTCAAAGAATAGGTATTATGAAAGTCACGAAAGAAATCATTTCCAAGGCATTTACAAGGGTACTAAACGGGACACTCGACGAGAGTTCCGACGGTCCTTATGCAGGCAAACAGAAATACCGTGACAGCTTTAAAAGAATGGTTAAGATGCTCTCTAAGAAGGGCAACCAAAAGAACACACCACCATACACCACTAAGCCAACCGTAGGCAAGTCTGGACCGCCAGGATCACCATGAGTAGTACATCAATGCACACACTATCCCGTCAATGGAGAAGGTTCCTAAAAGAGGGTGTCGAGATAAAGATTAAGGTTCCCTTTTCTTTCGAACCTCACAGTGAACTTAATAAAGACTTCTGGAATCAACCTGAAGAGAAGCTTGATCCTGAGATCCGTCAGAAGCTTCTAGAGATTGCTCAAGACTTTATTGATGGTAGTGAAGCTGCTGGTGCTCCTCTCAAGGATATTACCTTTACGGGTTCGTTAGCTAATTTTAATTATTCCCCTTTTTCTGACGTTGATTTGCACGTTCTATATGACTTCGGTGATATCAACGAAGATGAGGACCTTGTTCGTTCCTACTTCCAAGCTGCTAAGTCTGTTTGGAATAACACACACGATATTGAAATGCTTGGCTACGAAGTCGAGATCTATGGTCAGGATGTAAAAGATCCTCACACTGCTTCAGGTCTATATTCTGTTCTCAACGATGAGTGGATCGTAAAGCCTGATCGTCAAGATCCTCAGATTGATCATCGTGACGTTGAGATGAAAGCTCAAGATATTGAGAAGCAAATCGATGAAGTTGTTGAGCTTTATGAAGAAGATAAGTACGAAGAAGCTATCAAGCAGGCTGACCGCTTGAAAGAAAAGATCAGAAGATTCCGCAAGGCTGGTCTTGAAGATGTCGGCGAGTATTCAGTTGAAAACCTTGCGTTCAAGACACTTAGAAGAAATGGATACCTAGGTATTCTATCAAACACCAAAACAAATGCTTACGACAAGATGATGTCGCTGGAGAAATAAAATGAAAAAGATGCTAACAGAATGGCGACAGTTTCTAAAAGAACAAGAGATGAGCCAAGAAGATTTTAGAAAGATGCAAGTAGGCAAGTATGCCGAAGCGATGAACGATCTTCTTGATCAAGATAGAAGTGAACTAGCAAAAACCGAGTATCCAGATGAGATTCTCGGCACCTTTGTCTTAGATGGGTTTACAACTCTTGTAGGATTAGCAATGGAATATATCCCTAATCAGGTAGATGATTTCATAGCAAAATACGAGAAAGATCCTAAAGGTGCCACTGAAGATGTTTTAGCTGTATCGTTACCTAGACTAGCTGACTTAGATTACAAAATCATAGGACCAGAGTACTATGATGACAGTCATTATACTCAAAAGCTTATGGATTACTATGATAAAGCAAGTAAATCTGAAAAAATAGCAATGGATATGCCTATTGACACTGGCCGTCCAGGACGAGTGATGTAAATAAAAAAACAGAAACTACTTATAAGAGTAACCATTTCAAGGGAACGCAAAATGAAGATTACAAAATCACAACTAAGAAAAGTCATTAAAGAAGAGATCGAAAAGACTCTTCAAGAAATTACACCAGGATCTATGGCTGCTCAGGGTCGGGAGACCACAGAACTGGAACGAGCCGTCTTTGCTAAGATAGGAATGAGAGGACCTAAGGACCGATTGTTCAAGTTTGCCCTTAAATTTTATAAAACTGCTGGTGGAAGAGCACACAGTGGTCCATATGGCGGCGAGAACACTACCGATGCAGATGTAGCAGCATCATATGAGGCTGTACTCAAAAGGACTTTTATGCGTGGAAGCCCAGATTTAGCAAATGCTAAATTAAGCGCAGAAGAGGCTGATACTTTGATTAACTACTTGAAGAACAGCCCTGAATCTAGGTCTAGTGACGATGCATTGGCAGCCGATGCAAAGAAGGTCAAATCGTATCTCAACACGGGAAAATAAAATGAAAATCACAAAATCACTAATCAAACAGATTCTCAAAGAAGAGTTGATCAAAGAAAAGAAAGATCGTGAAGCCTTTACTGGTGACCTAGGTCTTCGTGGTGGAGAAGCTGTAACAGATAAGCTTCCAAAGAAGATGGATGCAGTAATCTACAATGTTCCGAACTATGAGACTGATACTAGGGATTATTTCTATGGTCTTGTAACTGATATAGAAGAACTAGATCGCCAAACTAAGGATATAGACTATCAATACCCAATAAAAGTCTTATCTCTTTTTATGTCCGGTCAAACAAAGAAAGGTTCTGCCTCTGGAGAGGTTGGCGGTCTTGAAGCTATAGAGGATCCCACATCTCGTGAAATAGATTCAGGCGAAGTTCAAGTTCTCCGGGACCAAAAAACATGGAAAAAGAAATTAGCTGCTCAACTAAAACTCAAGGCTGCCGAAAAACGCAGTAGGATGTAAATCCTCGACGATTAGATCTCCCGAATAGTTTCGAATAAAACTACTTACTAGGAGGTCTATATGATATGAGTACTTTCAAAGAACACAAGACAATAGCAGATAGATCTTCTGCTGATAGAACACGTCACAGAAAAAAGATCGAAGATGCCATCAAGGATAGTATCCGAGACGTTGTTGCTGAAGAAAGTATAATCGGACAAAACGGTAAGAAGAAAGTTCGTATCCCTGTGAAGGGGATTCGAGAGCACCGCTTTGTTTACGGAAATAACGAAAATAATAAGAAGGTTGGTTCTGCCCAAGGTCATGACATCAAAGAAGGTCAACAAATAGGGAAGAAACAAAAAAGAGGTCAAGGTCCTGGAGAAGGGGACAAAGCTGGTGATAAACCTGGCGAGGAAATGTACGAAATTGAGATGTCCCTTGAGGAACTCGCTGAGTATCTATTTTCTGACCTAAACCTTCCCGATCTAGAGAAGAAGCGTTTCAAGTTCATTACTGAAGAAAAGATGAAGCGAAAAGGTAAGAGACCTTATGGCATTCGACCAAGATTGTCAAAAAAAGAGACGATAAAACAAAAGATTAGAAGAAAAAAGGCTGCAATCAAGGCTGGCACACACGACCCAGAAAGCGGTGAAAGGTTTACTTTCCATGAGAGTGATCTTAGATACAAGCACATAGCTCCTGTCCAGAAGGATAATACAACCGCAGTTATCTTCTTTATTATGGATGTATCGGGCTCTATGACTAAGTCTAAGAAGTTCTTAGCTCGTAGTTTCTTCTTCCTCTTATATCAGTTCATCAATCACAGGTATTCTTCTGTTGATGTAGTATTTATTTCTCATACCGCTGAAGCGAAAGAAGTAAATGAGCAACAGTTCTTCACCCAATCGCCTAATGGCGGTACGCTTGTATCTACTGGTCTAAAGAAGGCTGAGGAGATTATCGAGAAGAGATATCACCCAAACAACTGGAATATCTATACTTTCTATTGTGGAGACGGTGATAACTGGTCTATTGATAATCAAGAGGCTATTGATTCTTTCCGAAGACTAAAAGAAGTAAACCAAATGATGTGTTACACAGAGATTGGTGATCTAAGGAAATATGAGCATGGATCATTCTTTCAGAACTTTGACGCCATCAATCTTTTATGGGATTTAGTTAAACCACTTGAAGACAACACATTCAAGAAAGTACGACTTGGTACACACAGCGACATATGGAAATCATTCAAAAAACTATTCGGAGGCAAGTAAATGGCTGATTGGTCTATGGAAGAGCTTCAAGATTGGGATGATAAGATCTGCGAACTTGGAGAAAAGTTTGGCTTAGATTGGTATCCAATCGCATATGAGATTTGCGATTATAAAGAGATGATAGGTCATATGGCATATTCGGGTCTACCAACTCATTATCGCCACTGGTCTTATGGTAAGTCTTTTGATAGAATACAAACTGAATACAATTTAGGTATGTCTGGTCTGCCGTATGAGATGATTATTAATTCTAACCCTAGTATTGCTTATCTTATGACAGAGAATCCTATGCCCACACATATACTTACAATGGCACATTGCGTAGGTCATAGCGATTTCTTTAAGAATAACCGTATGTTCTCCGAGACAAGGGCTGATACAGCTTTAGATCGCTTTAAGTCATCCGGTAAACGTGTCAAGAAGTATATGGAAGACCCACATATCGGCGTCGATAAAGTAGAAAAGATCTTAGATGCTTGTCACTCTGTGAGATATCAGGTACCACGCACTCCAGGAGTGAATAGAAGGGACCACAAGAAACTAAGAGAGTATTATAAAAAACTTATTATGAATGATACTACCGGAAAATGGGACAACTTTGATTTAAATAAGCTCCCCCTTGAACCAGATCAAAACTTATTAAAGTTTATTGCTGAGCATAATCCAATGTTGGATTCCTGGGAAAGAGACCTGATCAACATAGTGGCTGACGAATCTTCTTATTTTGTCCCCCAAGCACTCACCAAGATTATGAATGAGGGTTGGGCTGTATTGATGCACGAGAAGATTGTTAGGGAGTTAGGTATCCCAGATGACTACTATCTTTCTTTTATCCGCCTTCATAACCAAGTCATTCGCCCTCATTTGGGTCGGATCAATCCATATCATCTAGGATATAAGATTTTCCGTCACATCGAAGATACTCTTGGGTTTGAAGAATGTATCCGTGTCAGAGAGACTCATAATGATGAGACTTTCATAAAGACATATTTTGACCTAGAACTCTGCAAAGAGTTGAATTTGTTTACTTACTCTACAAATCGTAGAGAAGGAGTTGCTAGAATAAGAGATGTTTCTGGCGAGGAAAGCTGGAGAACCATCCGTGACGAGCTAATTAAGAATGTAGGACTCAATTCTGTTCCTGTGATTATGGTGAAAGAACTTGAAAGGGATGGTACCTTAGTTCTTCTTCATGAGCACGATGGAAGAGACCTTGAATTAGCAGAAGCTAATAAGGTTTTCTCCTTTATAAACGATTTGTGGTCTGGCAACATAAGGTTTACAACTATTATAGAAGACGAAGAGTGGGAGTTCTAAAAAATGTCTAAATCAACAAAGTCAGATAAGTTTTTAAAACTTATAGAAAAGCATAAAGGTAGAGAGAAAACAGAGAAATTTTCTGGATCTATGGAAGAGTATCTCAAACTTATAGAGAAAGATGCATCTATAACTAACTTAGCTCACAGAAAACTTTATAATGTATTAGCAGATAAAGGCATCACCAGAATGTCAACCTCTGACTCTCGTTGTAATAAGTTGTTCGGCGGTGAAGAAGTCCGAACCTATGATTATTTCCAAGACAAGTTCTTCGGGATGGAACGTTCCCTCGCCAAGGTCATGCGATTTTTACGATCTGCTGCGATGAAAGGTGAAGAGAGTCGTCAGGTACTTCTGCTTCTTGGTCCTGTAGGTGCGGGTAAATCCGCCCTTATGGAACATATCAAGTCTGCACTTGAAATGCTCGAACCAATGTATCATATTGATGGTTGTCCTATACACGAAGAACCCCTTCACTTGATACCAAGATCCCTACGTCCTGAATTCGAAAAGATTTACGGCGTAAAGATCGAAGGAGATCTTTGCCCAGTTTGCCGCCACAGACTATCAGAAGAATTCAATAATGATTATATGTCTATGCCAGTTACTCAATCTTCGTATTCAGTACGTGGTCGTCGTGGTGTTGGCGTTGTCCCTCCAATGGACGCTAACAGTCAAGATGTTACAATCCTTGTTGGTAGTGAGGACATTTCAAAACTCGACCTTTACTCTGAAGATGATCCAAGAGTATTGTCTTTGAACGGCGCTTTCAATGTTGGTAACCGTGGTATAGTTGAATTTGTTGAGGTGTTCAAAAATGAAATTGAGTTCCTCCATACAATGATTACTGCTACTCAGGAAAAATCAGTACCTTCTCCCGGCAAGGGTCCAATGATTTACTTCGATGGTGTTATCCTTGCCCATTGTAATGAATCTGAATGGAATAAGTTCAAGTCTGAGGGCACAAACGAAGCTATCTTGGATCGTATCGTTCGTGTAAATGTTCCTTATTGTCTAGAGGTACCCGAAGAAACGAAAATCTACGAGAAAATGTTAGGTCTTTCTGATTTTGACGGTCACATCGCTCCTCATACCCTTGAGGTCGCCGCTATGTTCGCTGTTTTGAGTCGTCTACACCCATCAAACAAAGTAGACCCATTGACAAAGATGAAGCTATATGCTGGTGAAGAGGTCATCGAAAAGGGACATGTCAAAAAAGTTGATATCAATGACCTTAGAGATGAAGCCAGAGACGAAGGAATGACTGGTATCTCTACTCGATTCATTATGAAGGCTATTGATTCTGCACTATCCGACAGTGATAAGAATATGGTCACGCCCATTTCTATAAGAGAAGCTCTGATCAAACAGGTCAAAGATCAAATCGTTGTCGAAGATGACAGAAATCGCTTGTTGGAGTTCCTCGGTAAGACACTGCACGACGAATACTTGAATATTTTAGAGAAAGAAATCACTAAAGCATTCGTTTCTGCCTATGATGAGCAGGCTGAATCTTTGTTCAACAACTATCTTGACCACGCTGAAGCTTATGTCAATATGAACACTGTAAAGGATCGTGTAACTAACGAAGAGATCAATCCTGATGAGTCGTTTATGGCTTCCATAGAAGAACAAATCGGCATCGTTGGTACTGCCAAGGAGAACTTTAGAGTTGATATCACAGCTTATATGTTCTCTAAGCTCCGTAGAGGTGAAAAAGTGGACTGGAAGAGTTATGCTCCTCTCAGAGAAGCCATTGAAAGTAAGCTAACTTCCTCTGTCAAAGAAATCTCAAGGATTGTAACCAAATCCAAGAGTCGTGATAAGAAACAGCAAGGAAAATACAACGAAATGGTCAAAACTCTGATGGATGAGTACGGCTATAATGAAAGTTCTGCGGAAGAAGTTATCAAATTTGCTTCTAACAACCTCTGGAGAGATAGCTAGGGCGTAAAAGTTCGGGTTTTTCTTAAAATGTAGACTCTTTAGTAGTAAACTCACTATTAGTTGGTCTACTACTAAGATTTTTCAAAGAAAATGCTATGCAAGAACAAGAAAACAATATAGTCAAGGGTTATTCTATCGAAGAATTGCCCAAAGAGGCTATGAAACTCGGTACTTTCTGCCGCACTAAGAGATTTGATCGACTTGGCGTGATAGTTGATGCTTTTTACGGCGAAAAAGACAAAAATGGCACAAAAATGGTCATTTATACGGTTCTTTCGTTCCCAGATGACAATAAAGCTATTTATAATGATGAAGAAAGCCCATATTTCCTCTCAAATGAGTACGAATATGAAGTTATTGGCTATTTTATGCTAAAACCCATTGATATATCTATCTTTTCTCCAATACTAAAAGACCATATGCTATGAAATCAAAACCAAAAGCCCTATTATTTGATATGGACGGCACTATCACCGATATTGGAAAACCAATAAGTGAGGAGGTTATCCAGGAGTTACGTGGGGTAAAAAACGGAATAAAGAAGCATTTGGTGACTGGAGCCAGTCTGGCAAGAGTTGAAAACCAGATCCCAGCCTCTGTTTTGCTCAATTTGTTCGACAGAGTTTATACTTGTAACGGTACTATGGTTTATAACTGTCATCTTGACATGGATGACGAAACTATGCCTATAGAACCCGAACTTATTCACCAGGTAAAGCTAAAAGATCATTATAGTGACGCCGACATAAACCACATAGTAAATGTGTTGCTTAAAATTGCTGCTCGTACTCACACTAAAATAAAAACAGGGACTTTCATCGATTGGAGAGAAAGTCAGATAAACTTTTCTGTTATTGGTAGAGATTGCACAACAAGCCAGCGAGAGGATTATGTTCGCTGGGATGAAAAAAGCAACGAAAGAAATAAGATAATTGAACAACTAAGAGAAGAGTTCACAGGTTGGGGTCTTTCATTTAGACTTGGCGGTCAGATCTCAATTGACATCACAAGAGAAGGTTGGGATAAAAGCTATGCTTTCAATAATATGTTAGAAAAACCAAGTCAGTGCGTATATTTTGGGGATAAAATCATAAAAGATGGAAATGATCTTGACATAGCTATGAAATGCGCTTATTATCATAATGTAGAAAGCCCAGCAGATACTATTCTGAGTTTACAGGAGTACAAATGAGTGATTACAACGTTTACTCTACTGGTTGGTATTCTATTAGCCCTTCTTTTGCCTGGTGGAACTCTGATCCTAATCGTGTGGCTCAAATCCAAGCACGCCGAGAAGCAAAGAGAGTTGCTGAAAAAGCTAGACGAGAAAAAGAAGAAAACGCTCGTAAAGTTCCGCAAGGAACAATTTCGATATATGCGTAATA
>UEXM01001694.1_pt1 | contig 17614 bp, 9 predicted proteins | sample 1796661 | NCBI WGS metagenome assembly UEXM01 (sample SAMEA4772469, study PRJEB27181) | metagenome | reverse complement strand
CGCTTGGTATAGCCATTTTCATGTTAGCTCCACCGGTTCCTGTTGGTGTTCCACCACCACCTGGTGCCCCCATCTTCATTCCAGCTGTCATCATTTGCGTTCCAGCGCTTGCTATATCACCAACCGCACTCATTTGCTGCGCTCTAGCCTCTGCCCTAGCTTGATTTGCAGCTCCAACTCTTTGTTGTGACATACCAAGTAAAGTTCCAGTTTTACTCCATTCTAAACCTCTAGCTGTTTCAGCACCAGTTTTCCTTAAACCATAAGCAGCTTCTTCACCTCTAACGACCTGTAGTTCGGCTTGTCTTTCTAATTCTTGTTGTCTAGAAGCTCCTTGAGCTGAAAGCCTTTGGTTGGCCGACTCTTGCTGCCCTATAGAAGCAGATATTCCTTGGGTTGCTAATTGACCTTGATTTGCCATAGCTTGTGCTAAGGCCGCGATACCAGATCCACCGGCAGCGCCTCTCATATTTTGCATTATATTAGCTCTTTGCTGAGCTCCTTGTTGAGCTTGGAATTGAGCTTGTTGTTGATTGACTGTTAAGTCTTCATAAACATTTTCAAAATTAGTTTGAATGTTAGCATATTGATTACGAGCATCAGCATATAAATTACTAGTGTCTAAATTTTCATACTGACTCTTGTATTTAGCCATTTCTTCTTTAGCCGCATTCTGTTCTGCTATTCTATCTCCTCTACCAGCTAAAGACATACCAAGCTTAGCTAAGCCACCGGCTCCAGCTATACTCGCTCCAATTATTGCTGCTGTTGCAAATGCCATAATCTATTTGTTTTTGTTAATATATTCTTCATATTCTTTGTAGTTTAAAGCTACTATTTCTTTTTCTAACCTATCAATATCTTGAGTGTTAGAAGGATTTTTATGTATATTTACAAATATTGAATCTTCATTTGCAAGTATAACTCTTTTAACTCCAGGTGTTGAAACAACATAACATGGGGCTATATAATCTTCTGTTGTATCTTCGGTTGCTACTGTAATGTCACCAGTTAATAAGAACCAAACATGTAAGTGTTTATGTATCGCTCCAACAACCGCGCTACCTTGTTTCATGTCCATTTGCCTAACATACACGCCATCTGCAAACGAATGTTTTATCGGTGCTATTTTACTTTCTGTGAGAACATGTTTTCCATCACCCTCAACACTAACTCCATCAGCAATTTTTATTAAATCACTTTCAAGCTTTAATATTTTCTTTCGTGAGTTTTTAGAAACTTCATTTTTAGACATAATTTAATTTAATTTATATCTAATATAGTCACAGTTTATGCCTTTTATTTACTACTTTCAAATATACCGGCTCCGACATTAAACAGTTCTGCTTTATCAGGAGAGTCGTTTCTAAGAGTTGCGGAGGCATAATACCCTAATCCACTACTTAAATTTACTTTGTTATCTTTACTAAACATTATGAAGCTACCTTGCACGCAGTCCACTGGGTAAGTACAATTACAAGCAGCGCCAGTGCTTGCTGAGTGATATCCAAAACCACCATTCGCTACTACCGCGTCATTGAAATCTGAATAAGACATTCCCGCCGACAAACCAGTCATACCATGATCATTTTGAAAATGACTTATAGCCTGTGCGGCGCTTGAAGCTCCATGAGGTCCTAGTCCACCCGATCCCCCGTCATACGGCCAACTAGTTAATAAACTAGCGTCACAAAGAGATCCGCCACCTATAGCTCCGACGTGCTGGTATAGCGTGTTGTGGTTACCTGAAGAAAAAGCTTCATCTAGCAATGCAGCAATATTTGGATATAATGTTCTTCCAGCACAAGAATTTGTAAGCGGAGCAGCTCCCGGAATCGGAGTGCATCCACCCGCTATTATGCTAGAAAAATACTGATTAAACAAAGCCTGTGGCATATCACAAATTATAGAACTAACAGTTTCATTCCAAGGTATTATCGTTTCAATTGGACCTATCATTATAATGTCACCTTGATCTGACGTTAAGTGAGGCGTTGTAGTAGATGCCCATTGATCACCGCCTAGTGGATTACCAGTTGTACCATAATCAATTGGATTTGAAAAATAAGCAGTATCACCAACTTGTACTGATGCGTTTAGTGGGTTCGGAAAATCTAATTGTACTAATGGCATGTTTATTATTTTACAGTTATATTAATTGTTTTCTCATCACTCGCAGTCGTTCCATCGCGTAGTGTATATAATATCTTATCTACCCCAACAAAACCGTTAGCTGGAGTGTATGCGATAATTCTTCCACTAACAGCTGTAGATCCATTTTTACTGTCTCCTGTTACAGTCGCTGTTTTCGTAGAAGAGTCATAATCAAAATCAGATGTGCCTATTTGAAATGCTTTAGCATTTTTAGGGATGTCAACACTAAAACTTCTTGCGTTAGGTTTTCTAGTTATTATATTGTCTAAATCAATAGTATGTGTTACGTCTCGTGTTCCAAACCTTGAGAAACTAGCTTTTAAGTTTAAAGTAACCGTATTAGTACCACTTCCAGAAAAACCAAACGACGAAACAACTCTTGACCTATCATCATCGAGCTCTAAATCCATACCATCAATCAACATCATTCTCGTTGACAAGTCAACACACGCGTTACCATCTTCATTAACTTGGGTGTGAATTCTAGCAACGGTAGAGCTAACTTTATATGTAAAAGAAACGTTAGTGTTCTCTGGTATAACAACTTTTCTATCTATTGTGATATTCTTACCACAATCAATTGATACTATTTGAAAATCATTAATACCGTTAACACTGTCGATAGACCCAAACATAGAAGGAAGTAAGCCAACCGTATCGTCTAACTCAAATTTATTTGTAGCTTTTCTACAGTTAGAAACGTCTAGGCTTTTGTGTATTATTTTAGATTTAGTTACTTCTCCACTAACTCTCATGCCCGCAGATATTTCTCCAGTTGTTGTATCACCTACAACTCTTGTTGTAAGAGGTTTTAGTATAGCGTATTTACTTCTTTTAGGGTCTGCGTCTGCCTTTACTCTTCTTGTAATAACAGTGTTCTTTGATATTGAACTATTAACGTTTCCGTTTACATAAAAAAATCCAGCTGTACTTCCATCACCAGCTTGTGTTATTACTAGAGTTTGCGCTTGAGTTATAAATCCCTCATGTTTAGCTGGTCTTGTTACAGTGACATTGGCTCCACTAACAGATAGCGCTGGAACGGTTTGAGTTGAAGAATTTGCTAGTGTAAGCGTTACATCTGGATATTGATATAGCGTTATTTTATCTAAATCACAACGAACATCAGCGTGAGCATTTATTTTTATTTCGTAATATGCCTCTGTCAAACCACCGGTTACACTAGTTGATATGTTTGGAAACTTTTGGTTTAATATGTAAATACCTGACCTTGGTATCTCTATATTCTGTAGCTCTTCTTCTAATATACAGTCTCCATCGCTATCATTAATTTCTAATGAAAACCCAGATCCAGCCGTACCACGTAGTTTAATTTGACGAGTTTCACCTCTAGGACTTATAAAGGTGTCAACATTTTGAATTTTAATTGATGTTATATTTTTTTCCATTATTTATTTAATTTGCTAAGCATTGATACATAGTACCCAAGGGTTGATTGGGTCAGTGTTAAGTGGTATTCCAGTAGCTGATTGAGTAAGTATTCCAGGATAGTAAACAATACCCTGGTTTTGTCCAGTGGTATCTCCATTATGTACAAAGCAACCAGTTTGACCCTGAGGGTTTGTATACTCAACAATGTCACCATTACCATAGCTAGTGCTCAGTGCGGGATTAAAAGTAGGTACATTAAAACAATCGCACCCTTGTTGGGTTGGTTGATCACACGGGGTGAAATAACTACCGACTTGATCTGGCGGAGTCGTGAGATTACCAGCGTTACCACTCCAAGTCGCGTTATCTGGATAATAATTCACACCGTTGTAGGAAACCGGGCCACTACCATCAGCGTAAAAAGTACCTGAAACCCATGGGACGGACTGGCCTTCACAGGGATTAGTACCACCTCTACCGCCGCTATCATCGCATCCTATTGTAAAATAATTGACTTTGTAACAACCTTCACTATCCGTTATTATAACCGCATAAGTTCCAGCAGCTAAATTATCACCTCCATCAGGGGTAATCATCGTGGCAGTTGGCAAAAAAGACTGTTGAAAAGTTGTCAACAGTGTATTGGCCCCAGCTGGATCAGCGTAATACTCAGCAGTCCAATAAGTTGCACTTGGTTGCAGACTAACAGACTGTATAACATGCTTTCCATCTGAGTTGCTTCCAGCACTGCAATCAATACTAGTAGCGTCGACAGAAGCACCAGTCATAACCGGATCGGTTGCAAGCGTACAAGCAGGAGAAGTGCCAAAACAATCTACAGTAAAAGTTTGTACATTTTCACATCCTTGATCATCTATAATTACAACAGCATAATACTTTCCAGGTGTTGTTGCGGTAGGCGCAGCTTCTAAATCGTAGTAACCTAAAGGAGTTGCAAGACTAGCATTTCCTTGTGCAGGTCCTTGAAGAGGACCTATAGCAGTAGCTGTTGCCGCTGGCCAAGTAGGACCTGATATTTCGTAATATTGAGCCGTGAAAGTGCTAGCTGGCGCAGTTACGTTAACGCTTACAATCTCATGCGTCCCATGTGAAGAAGTTGCACAGCCATCCGTGCTAGTAGCATCTGTAGTGCTCCAACCGTATTGAGGGATCATTGGTGGAACGCACGGTACAACAGGAATACAATTAAGTGTAAATGGTTTTGGAGGGTACGAACAAGGTTGATCATCTATTATCTCATATTCGTAATCCCCTTCCTCAAGCCCATCAATAGTTATACTAGTGCCTGGATAAAGCATAGTTGAAGAAAAAATCATAGTTGAAATACCACTTACAACAGAGTAAACTCTAACACTCCACATAAGTGCTGGAGCCACTAAACTATTATTTGATATTGTAATCTCACCACTACCAAAAGTAATACCACTAGAAGCGCGCCAGCAATCGTTAACATTCTTGTCCCAAGCAGGGTTTAAAAGTACGTCCGCGTTAAAGTCATGAGGACTAGCATTAGAACAAGGGTCAGCAAGGCAGTCAATAACAAATTCAACTTCTTCTGTGCACCCTAAATTATCCCTAACGATAGCGGTGTACACGCCTTGCAGTAGATTTGATGTAATATTTGAATTGCCATTATAAGTGTACGTTGTGTTGTCAATAGTTGTGTTACCATTAGCATCAACATAGCTTACGTTCCAACTAGCAGCACTTCCAGCCATATAAACCTCTACGTTAACACCTCCATCGTCGCATTCAGGCGCGTTAGCATGTGTTACGTGAGCTGTAACAACATTTGGAATTGGACACGGATCACCACAAGGTGAGTTTACATCAGCCTCGCATGCCGCTTTATCTGGATAAGCACCTGCTAAACCTTGGACTTCTGTGCAAATATGCGTGTTAGTTTGTTGTGTAGTAGCACAAGTATCTGCAGGTATATTACCAACAACACTAGCGTACATAAACCCACTAACCTGCCCAGCGTTAATAAACTGATTAAGCGACATACCGAGATAAAAAGCAGTACCATCTACATTATCTATAAACCACTGTACTATATCATTTACAGAAGTGTATCGAAGCGTGTACGTGTTATATATTTCTCCATTTAGACCGGTGTTAGTCACTTGATCTACGCTAAAGCTATTACCTTCATCCGCGACTAGTGTTTGAATAAGATCATGATACGTTCCACAGTTTGGGTCAGCAATTTGATCACATCCAATAAGATCGTTTTGCCCGTTGAAGTTTATTGAGCTGTTAGGATAAGCACTTGAGTCCAACACGCTACCACCATTACTACCGCAGCCAAACACTGCTGGACCAGAAATAGGCACGCCGCCTATAGTCGCCATGAATGAATGGTTGTTTATATTTACAGCAGGATTTGACCAAAAGAAATCTGTCCCCCCGTTAAGACAAGGAATAGCGCTACAGTTAATAGGAACTACTAAAGGGCTAAGACTTTTACCTCTACAATCCGCACAATTTGTTGAATCAATTGGTAAGCAATCCCAAGAAGTATAACCACCATCTATAACGGTAATTGCACCCGACTCATCTATTCCTTGATATGAAAATTCTCTAGTATCTATATTACCAGCTTTTCCATCGTCCAGCCACTCTGTAGCGACTCCTTTTACCGTAGAGAACCATTTGCCTTCTTTATTTTTAAACTCAGCTGGTTCAAGCTCTTGTAAATCTGTATACATGTTATCAACATACCAACCTAGCTTAGCGTAATTATCCCAGTATTCTCCAGAGTTACTTTGTTCGTTTAAACCTCCATCAGAAGTTATTTTAGATTGACTACCTTCGTAATTTAATGTTTGGAAACTTTTAACAGATCCAGGTGCCTCGTTGAATAACACTTCTACGCTAGAATCATACTGTTCTCCATAAAAGTTATTATGAACATCATTAATATGATGTTGGTAAAGTTGACCTCCTTTAAAAGTAAAGTAATCGTTATTTAAACTTAAAGCGTTTTCGTAGTGAAAAGATTTAAAACTTGGCCAGCCTTTGTTTATTTCTGAATAAGATAATGTTATTGGATCTGCTGCGTCTTGCGGAGAAACAAAAACTACAGAGTCCCAGTAAAGACTAGTGCAATCTACATCTTCGCACACGTGATCTCCTAAAGTAGAAACATCAGTTGGTATGTGGCTCATACCTATCTGCCATAAACCACCGCCTAAATCTGATTTATTAGTAACAGTAGTTCCAATCGGTATTCCAGGTCCAGTTATATCGTCACCAATTTCAAATTTATCTGCAATGTAAGGCCTTACTTGTAGTTTAGCCATTGGAATCGGTGGTCCACTAGGTGGTGGTGCTCCTGGCAAGGAAATTACAGCCATTAAATATCCCATAATTTTAACGGGAAATGTTTTTTGATTATAATAACTTAAGCTAATGTTATATTCTTTCTTTTTATCGTCAAAACTACCTATTATCCTATTGCTTTCACTTAAATTATCAGCAAACCAATTTGTCATACCATAACTGGATATTGGTGTTAACCCATCTTGTGATAATCTTAAAACACTTCCCCTTGCTCTATCTGAAAAATATAATCTATACGCGTCAGCCGCAAATGACTCTGGGTTTGTTGAGATACCATAGTCACCAGAGAAAGGTATTGTTTGTCCTAGTACGTTTTCTGATGCAGTTAAATTAACGTTTCCATCGGCATTAAACAAAGCATCTTTATTTGCTAGTATTTTAAATACCTTGTCCTCACAAAGCGTTACTAAATCAGTGTTTCTAGCATACAGTTTTTGTATACTACCATGTATTGGGTTTAGATCTTTTGTGATCTTTTCAGCTTGGATAAATTGATTTAAATTATTAACACCACTCATGGAGTTAAATATACCAGACCAAATAAAACCACTTGACCTACGTTCTTCAACGTATGGTTCTTCAAGAACAGTTGATACTTTTGGTCCTTTATCTATAGTAACCTGATTGTAATCATCTCTAACTCTATTTGACTCAACGCCATTACCAAAAGAGTAAGCGTTAAACCAAGGAAGGGTTACTTGATAGTTATGAGCATCTGTTTGCACTCCAAAAATACCAAGACCAGTGCTGTTTTGCGTTACGTTAATTTCTGTAGCGCTACCATCTGCTCTTGTAAATACTAATTTAGATCCAACAGGTGGTAAAGCTGCACCACCAGTTAATGCTGCACCCAAGGTGTCTCTTAAAGAAACAGCTACGCTTTGAGTGATAGGTTCAAAAAATGCCCCTGCAATCCTAATGTCATCTCCACCGCCAGCAGTAGATATAGATATTGGAACTCCAGCTTGCGTCTTACATGTTACTCTACTGTTTCTAGAAAGATCAGTGTGAATAGGTCCAAAAAATTGTTCTAATGTTTCTTCGTTTAATTCAGTAGGATATATTTGTCCAACTTCATGATATATTTCTAATCCAAGATCTTCTTTAGGCTCAGTCTCCCAAACAGCTGGATCAGAAGTAAAGTAACCCGATTCATCATCCCCACTACCACTTTCATACTTTTCTAATATTTGCCACGTAACACTTCCAGGTGCTTCACTATTAAGAGTTCCATCAGTCATTTTTAAAGACGGAATTTTTTCAAATGTAGTTAAGGTAGAAACTCCATTGTTGTCTACTGTTAAAGGATAACTAACAACACCTTCTCTTCCACTATAAACTCCATCTGGTCTAATTCCAGGAGCTGGAGTGATTGGTAAAGCAGGCGTTGTAGTGGCTGTTAAAACTTCACCAGCCGCGTTAAAGTGAGGTGCATTACCAGTAGGGTTTGTTGGTAAATAAAAATGCGGAGCAACACCACCAAGACCTTCAGTACCTACAATTCCTTGTAGACTATTAGGTAGTGGAGTTGCATGTATTGTATAACGTCTTCTTTTGTTTCGTGCTTGATCCCAACTTTGAGTATACATTGGCCATCTACCTGTGTCGTGTTGAGGGGGAAAGTAGTTATGCTCAATATGCACCAAATCCTGCATTCCACTAAGCCCATCCCATCCTCCACCTGAACATGAGCCAATAATTACGTCATAATTTTGTATGCCTTGTGAGGCTAAGGCTGGAATATACCTAGAAGGAACGGAGGTAGGAAAAGTGCAAACATCATCAGGATCAACCGTAACTACGTGGGTGGTAGTGTAATCTGCTAATTTTGTGTAATTAAACAACATTGTTCCTTGGTAGTTGTCATACGCATCGTTTTGACTAGCATTCCACTCATCTTGAGTGATACCGCTTGATGGTGGCGCGCCTTGTTGAGTTTGATATACGACTTGACCTGGATCTTCTTTCCATTTCCAAATCATTCCAGGCGTGGATATAGCTATGGTAAATTCTAATTCATTTACATAATCAACAGCGTTAAATACGGCTGGATCTAAAAAATCATTAAAACCAGCTTTTATATCGGTAACACCGTTGTCCAGCGTGTTTAAGTCAGCTGCTGCGGGATTAAACCAACCTATTCCAGCGCGAGATAAATGTATTAAGTTGTTAGCTTGGTCAATACCTCTTGCAGGTATTATCTGTCCACCCTCCGAAACGTTAGTGGATTGAAGAACAGGTTTTGGGCTTGGGTATAATGTAGGGTCATTGAAACTACCTTCGTGCGGAGTTAAAACACCACCAATACCTAAGTACGCATCCCAATCAGGACCGGCTCCTTGACTGTGTGTCACCGCATTTGTACAGTCACCAATTAATTGTAATTGTTTTCTAGGATAATCTTCACCAAGAGGGTCTAAAGTCATTCCATAAAAAAAATTTCCAACTGCATCAAAAAGATTAGCACTTACGCTTGAATCTGCAGCCCAAATGAACCACGCATCGTTGTTTACACTAGGGTGGTCTGTACCCATTGTTGAGAGATTTACACTTGAACGCACATTGCTTCTTGATGATGAAGTGCCAAAACGACCATTAATAGCTTGTTCGTATAGGTTTGGAGACCCAGAGTCTGGCACTTCGTAAAATCTTTTATTATATTTAAAGGGTCTAAAAGCCTCTATAGCATCTATAAACCACCCGCTAGAAGCGCTGTCGTCATTTTCTGTTTGCCCAGCAAGCTCCCAGTATTCGTAACCATGGCCATAACCAGAAAAGCCTGAAGGTTTTACACCGGTGTTGTTACTACGAGAGTCTAAAGATATTAATGCTTTGTCATATCCATACCAATTACCACCAGTAGAAGGGTAGAGCCCGTTTGCAATATCATCTGAAAAAGGATTTATGTATTGCGATTTTATAGAGTTAGCTACAGAGTAATCTCCCGTGTAAGATGAATAACCTAAAAGATTTTGTTGTAACTCAGAGTCTTTTAATATTTTTACAAAAAATCTACCTTCAAATTCTGGTAAATTTTTTTCTTCTCTTTTGATAAACTCAACTTTACAGTTTCCGTATGCTGGCTCTGCCGGACCTACTGCTACGTTAAATGGAGTTGTAATACCCATATCATCTCCAAATCTTTTGGTAGATAAAATTCTCCAATATGTTTCAGTACCAACTAACCTTGATTCAAAACTTTGTATATCATACCATTTACTAGCTCCTTCGGTTGAAGATAATCTAAATTGAAATGGATAAGCTGCTCCAACTTCCGACTCAAAAGCGTTAATAACAGACTCCACTGCCTCATTGTGAATATCCACATATCTTCCTCCTGTAAAAGGAAAATTAATATCATCATTACCTCCACTCATCAAAATAGGAGAAGAGTTTGAAAGTGAAAGCACACCGTCTTGTATGTTTCTAATAGGAGTTACTCTTGTCTTAACAAACCTTGGGGCTTCGTTTGATATGTCTAATATTTTATATCTAGCTAAATCAGTTACAGCTTTGTTTTCTTTGTGAGCTTTTTTTAATATTAAAAATGTTTCTAAATCTACTTTGTTTCTATCAGCAGAAGGAAACGTAATCCAAATGTTACCATCGTCAGCGTTATACCAACGATCCATTGCTAGATTGTAATATTCACTAGAAGTTTCTTTAACTAAAAATTTAAAGTTTTTTGCAAAATCAGGAGTAGGACTTTTTATTTGAGCTGCTAACTTGGTAGCTTTTGGTGCAAGATCTTTTGTAGCGTAAGCTGTATGTCTTGAATCTTTTGATGAAGAAAACACTGGAGTCTCTCTACCAAACTCATCTATATATATAACACCAAGTTGGTAAGTTCTTAAAGATTTTATTGTTTTAGCAGATTCATAAGTATATGCTTTTTCAGCGTCTAACTCTTCAGCGGCAACACCTATGCTAGATGCGATGTCTCTTGTTTTAAGAGCTAAGTTTAAGTCAACTTCAATATTTTTTGATCTTCGTAACAGCGTGTTTGGTAGGGCAGATGGAAGTTGAGTTCTAGAAGATGATAAGTTGTAATTTTGCAAGTAATTAGCATATACAACTCTATTGCCAATAACCTCTTGTGCTAAAGCTTTTCTAGGAACATTATCCCAAGGTCTTAACAGTTGGTTATCTGGTAGTATAGAATGAATCATCTCTGATTTAATGTCAACGTAACCGTATGTTTGTGTAGGAGGATTCAAACCAGGATCACGCGTGGTAGTTGAGGTAATCGCATTCCAAGATTCATAATTATCAGGGTCTAACAATACTCTATCCACGGATGTTATAGAGTAAACCGCTGGAGAGTTAGATTCTTTATATAGTATATCAATAGAAACAACGTCTTCTGGTATATAACGTTCGTCTACAAAATCACAAACACCAAGAGCTCTCACCGTATTTACCATTGCTAAATTATAACCTTCTTTTGGTAAGTAATCAAAGTTTCCAGGTAAAAAAGCTATTTCTGAAAAAGGAGAAAACGCAGAGTATTCCCCGTCTTTATATTTATATCTACATCCGAATCTAGGAAATCTATATTTGAAAAGCGCAGAATCTTGTTGTAGTTTTACATTAAAACTTTCGTTTTCTAAATCAAAACCAAAGCTAGAATCCCAGCTACGAATTTGTACTGTAAACATTAGCTCACCAGTTAGCGAACTCTGGATGTTCATAACCTCTACTGTTATTTTTCTTTTTTTCGACGCCCCAGTTACATCATCTACAGACTCTATATCTAAAAAGTCACCTACCGAATAATCTACATCGGTATCAAACGCAGGGCCAGTAGCACTACCAGCTCCGTATAAAATAATATCACCTTCTACATACGTGCTAAACGCGCTGTCCCATAAAACACCATTTAGAGGCCCAGGTAACGTTGTTGTTGTCTCTCCTGACACAGAGTTGTAATTAGTATCTCCAACTATTGTGTTTTTCATTTCCAGTTTAGGAGCGGTATTTGGACCTTTTCTTATAACCGTTATATGATCTTCTTGTAAATCACCAACCGCTACATAAGGTATTGTACTGTTTTTATCTGGGTTTGGAACGTGAAATATTGTGTGGGTTAAAAAATCCACAGTACCAAGTCTAATTTGTGGTATGTTTACTCTTTTGGGTTCTGTGTTGTTATCTGTCCAAAAGATTGTCTCTTCCATTATATTGATACCAGTGATCAGAAAACCTTTATCGAAATTTAAAACCCTGCCCCCAGCACCAGGTAACACATTAGCTTGAAAAGTATCAACAACAATTGGGTGAACTTTTTTTGTATTATAATCGTACTCAGCTATAAAATCAACACCTATACCAGACACCATCCAGTATAGTTTGTCATTTTTCTCATCAACAATACTTCCAACACAGTAAAACCCGTAGGTCTCTAGAACTGCCTCGTCCATAGTGTTACCAGTTACTGGATCTACAAAAGACGAAGATGAAATATCTAAGTTACCTAAAATGTTTTGCAAAGTACCTACGTCAGAACCATCAGACGTGCCTACTTGCACATTTAAAGCGTCTCTGTATTCTCCATTGGGAACTAACCTCTCGTCGAGGTCTTTATTCATTCTCCCTGACTGCAGTCTATGATTTAAATCCGGCATGTGTTAGTGTTTTATTTGTTTCGATTTACCTCTTAAAATTTGAGTAAGCTCTTCTAACTTAATGTTAGAAAGCCTTAACTTTGCCTTTCTAGTTGTAGCAAATCTTTCTTTCTTATATCTATTGATAACGTATTCTGGAACATCAATTCTAGCAGACAAACAACCGTAAGCTATCCACTTGTACATAGCTTCTTCAGCAAATTTATGCACAACCATTTCTTCTGTAGTTCCGTGTCCGTCACTTATATATTCTAAGATTACAGTTTTTCCAGAAATATTAGAGCTAAAGTGAATTTTTCCAGCGCTACAATCCATATAAAAAGAACCATTAACTTGAGCGTGCTGCGGATCTAATCCAAATCTTGATCCTTCCGCTGGCCAATAAGTATCATCTTCATAGTCGTCATTATTGTTTTCAGATGGCGTTGCTGATTTGTAGCTAGACCAAGTATCTGATACTAGTTCATAAGATACGAAGTTAGCATTTCCAGAAGTTTCTGTATTAAGAGAATTTGTAGAAGCTGTAATCTGAGTACCATTAACATCGATAACAGTAGTTCCAACAGCAAAGTCCTCGTGAGATATCAGCATTCCAACGGTGATTTTACTAGCATCACCCGTAGAGGCGGCTGTTATTTTGTTGTCAAAACCAACCCAAGATAAACCTGTTAGTATTTCAGAGGCTGATGGTTGTTGTTGTATACTACCATCAGAAGGGTAAAAAACTACACTCTCAGTAGCTGTGTCAGCAGCAAGACTGGATATTGTAATAGTGGTAACACCACTAACTGTAGATGTTGCTAAAACAGTAGATCCAGGAGTAATACTAGGAGCGTGAGCGCTCATACCCACGGTTATATTAGCGTAAGAAGAATCTAGTGTTATTGTATCAGTTCCAACTACTAACGCGCCTACTGTTGTTATTTTATAATCCCCAACCGCATCTTGTAATACAGGTGTTGGATTGCTTGTTTTGCTAGTAGGGTATATTATATGTTTTATACCAGAAGAATCTACCCAAGATAATTTAACGTAGTTTACGTAATCTTGAGGCAGTGGCATGATTAAAGACGGTGCAACTTCTATCTCTTGAGACTTACAGGATTTTAAAGTATCAAAACTTAATTCTTGTAAGGCTCTGTGGGCGTGAAAACTTACATCAGCCGCTAGAGTGTTTTGTAACAACTTGCCCTCACCAACATACGTGGCTAAGAAGTTATCAATAATAGTTTGTAATGATGTAACTTGGTATCCACCAAAGTTGTCTCCATCGTAATAAGCTTGCTGTGATTGTGTTAATGCCATTTATTTATTGTTTTTCAGATTGAATTTTCTTAGCATCTTCTTGAGCCGCTGTTTGCACTAGTCCAACTTTGTTAATTACAATACCAGCTAATTCTAATATTTTGAATACTAACTCTGTTTCTTCTGAAGGATGTAGTTGAAAGTCAGTGGCTCTACTTGCGTTATACAAAGCTTTTTCAGCTATCACATCATAACCCCATTCAACTTTTACAGGGCGATTTATTACCTCGCAGCTAACTCGATTGTCACTAACCACTCCATTGTGATCATATACCTCAATATCATGAGTGCTTGGTCCTATTACTCCTGTTTGAAAAAGACTGCTTTTTGTATATATAGGATTTTTCTCTAAACCAGCTCTGTGAAATTCAGAACCTAAATAATTTCTAATTTCGTTCATCTTAACGGGTTTTACCTCGTAATTCATACCGGTTGCGAAGTCAGGCACCATAAGGAATATTCTACCTATCCTGTAGTTTTCAGGGTACGTAGCTCCGGCATCTACAGTTTGTATAGTGGTAAATTCCCATAATTTATTTTCAATCAATTCTACCATGTCCGAGAAAGACGGTTCATCTGTGTCTCTTTTTTTAAATTGATCTAAGTCGTAAAAATACTGCTCGAAGATTAACTCTTGAGCTTGATTTGCTAATAAGTTAAACTCTAAAGGCGTTATATAGCCTCTTTGCTCTTTGTTGGCTAGCGCCAAAACTTTTTGATATACAGTATCTATACTTATCATTATGTTTATTTTTTATAAGGAAAAGCTTGGTTTAAAGCTTGTCTTCTTTTGTTACATCCACAATCTTTTTTTCCAGTTAGTCTTGTTGACAAACCTTGTGCCACTTTATCTAAACCTGTAATTGATGTGAATTTATGTATTGTGTCTCCTAATCCTTGGGATTTTCGAGTATAGTTTCTTAAATTTTGTTTATTCATAGTAGATTATATTTGTAGTTTACGATCGCCCCGTAGAGCGACCGCATCTACAGTTAGATTAATTTAATCTTTTCTCTATGTTAGAGTAGATTTCCATACCTTCATCAGTTTTAAACCAAGCGGCTAAAGCTGAATAAGGGTGTTCGTCAAATGGTACATTCATTAGCTTTCTATCATTAGAAGCCCATGAAAAAGTTCTTTGATCAGAAGATAGTTTTAATATACCCATTTCAGTTGCCTTAATACCAAAGTTTCTAAGTTGTACGTTCTCATCATTTACCAACTCTAAGAACAAACTTGGATTTCTTTTAGCATATAGTAACAAATCTCTTTTAAGCTCTTTAGAACTCATGTCATTAACTTTAGAGCCAACTTCAACACGCATTACAGCCTCTGCCATATCTATATCTATAGATTGAGCAGCGTTTAATGCTGCAATTTCAAACTCTAATAAATCAATTTCGTTTTCTGCGTTTTTAACAGGATTGTGTTCTAAAAAAACCTTGCCATTATGTGGATGGTATAATGATAAAAGTTTTTGTAAAGTTTGTTTGTTTCTAGGCACGCTTAAATGCCCGTTTCTAAAAATAATATGCTCTAATCTAGCTTGACTTTCTTTTGGAAACTCATCTACAAAAGGAGTTTTTTGATTGTTTGTATACTTTAACTCTCTTTCGTAACCTTTTTCTTCATCAAAATAATAAACGTTAGATGATCTTACAGAGTATGTTAAAGGTGATTGATTACCAGTTAAATAGTAATTTCTATCTTTTATCTCCCATTTAGGTTGTTTAGGTTCAATTTTTTTAGGTTTTGGCGTTTCCATAACCGGTGTCTCAACTTCTTCGAAGTCTTTTTCTATTAAAGGTTCTACAACCTTTTTTGTTTCTTTTTTCTTTGCCATAATATAATATAATATAAATTAATAAAAATAAAAGGCCGAGGCCGAAGCCCCGGTCTTTAATATAATAAATGCTTATTTCATTAACATGAAATTGTTAGCACCTTGAGTAATTAAACATCTTTCTGATAAGAAGTTCATTTGCATTACATCTAAATCAGATGTAACAGCTCCAACAGAACCAGTTATCCAAGATTTTAATTTTCTGTTATCAGCTTGTGAAGCTCTATAACGAACATGCAAGAAAGGACGTTTCATATTCTTTCCTAATTGTTGGTCATAAACAGAAGATGTACCAGCTGGAATTACAACCCCTCTGATTGGAGCAACAGCATCTCTTGAGTTAATACCACCACGAGTTGCTTTGTCATTTAAATATCTAAAGTCAGACTTGTAGAAGTCATAAGAACCTCTTCTGAAACCAGAGAAACCTAAGTTTAAAGCCATATCTTCAGAGTTGTCAAATACTCCGTAAGAAGTACCACCAGCTCCATAAGAATTCATAGAAGCCAACATGTCATCAATAGCAAGAGAAGTTCCTCTATTTACAAACATCATGTTTTCTTCAATAGCACCTTGAGAGTCAAACTCAGCTAAGATAGCGTCAAATTCAGCTAAATCAGTTGCAGCATTAACACCAGTAACACCAGTTGTTATGTTACCTCTATCTGTAATAGCTGCAAACAAACCTTCTGTACCAGCGTTTGTACCAAGACCAGCACCACCGCTAAATACAGTGTCAACAGCTACCGAAGTAGAAACAATCTTTTCAGCTTCTAACATAGTCATCTCTAAGTAATCAGTAAAACGTGATCTAACATCACCTTCAGCCTTTAAGTACCACATGTAACCGTTTTGTCCATCTTCACCTGAAACTTCAATCCATCCAATTTGAGAAACATCAGAGCCATTTACCTCGTAATAATCTTTCATTATAATTGGCTTGTTAGTAAAGCTTTTAAATGATGGTGTAGTAGTTTTAGGCCCTGAAGCTGTAACACCACCAAAAGTTCCTTGACCACCTACACCTTTGTTGAATTCAGATCCATAAACTAAAACTGTAGCAGCTCCTGCTGAAACTGTAGAAAAAGCAGCTAAATCGTCTGCGTTTTCTTGAGCGTAAGGCGCTATTGTAACAGTGTCACCAGAGTGAGCTGTACAAATACCTTTGTAAGTACCTTCAGCAGTTGCAACTAAACATTGATCATTAAGTCTAATACCGTGATCTGTTGGATCGAATCCATCAGCGTCAACGTTACCGTCAATATCAGTTAAAACTGTAAACACCGAAGTACCTGTGTTAAGAGTACCCGTGTAAGATAAGTGTAATCTTGATTGTTCTGACCAAACTACTTGGTCTGAGGTCATTGCCTCTTCTGCTCCAACTTGTGATAAGAAACCTGAAATTGTTCTTGGTCCGAAAACCTCAGCTTCTTTATCCATTAAGTCAGGCAGGTATTGTTGTGCCCAGCCGTCCGAAGAACCTGCTGTAGCGAAATCTATGTAATTTGAAGCTAGCGCTACTTGCTGTGAAGCCGGTACACTATTCAAATTACCTCCTGGATTAATTGCCATAATTTTTAATTTTTAAATTGTTATTTGTTTTTGTTTTTAATTTTAAACTTAAAATCAGAAGAATTATCACCTAGCACTTTGTATTTAACACCACCTGCTTCAATTTTTCCATGACTTTGTCTTGGATTCATATCAACGTTTTTGGCTTTAGCAATGCTATTTTTCATAGCATCAGCTTTTCCTTGTTCGTAAAAGTGTTTTGCAACAGCATCTGCGTTCATTGCTGTGTACAGAGATTTATGATAACCCTTAGCGTCTGTTAAAGCAGAGTTCTTATCCAAAAACTTTTTGGTAAAATTGCTTATGTCGCTCTGAGTGTTTTTAACCTCTTCAGCATTGTTTACATTAAACCTGTATT
>UEXM01001691.1_pt1 | contig 17668 bp, 16 predicted proteins | sample 1796661 | NCBI WGS metagenome assembly UEXM01 (sample SAMEA4772469, study PRJEB27181) | metagenome | reverse complement strand
TACCACACCATACCACCTAAGGAACTGCAGACAATACCAATTACTGCTATATTTACTTTAGGTAACTCCATTTACTCTACCACTTCTTACATGACCAGTATCGTGCAGTCATCTTATCTTTAGCTGTATCACACTTATGTCTTGCACGAAAAGATTTTCTACGCTTAGGGTTACTCTTTTTGATTGTCATGTTGGCATCACCGAACCTGATGATCTTTTCTTTACCACCCTGACAAGCCTTGACAACAAACTTCTTACCGCCAGAAACCTGACGCTTAGGGCTGTTGCACTTCATCTTTGATTTGTCTATCTTAGCCACGATACCTACCGAATGTTATAGTTTTAAGGAAGCCTCTCCATATTTCTATAGGTGACGGTAACATCCAACCTAGTACAGCTAGTAGTATCATCCACATAGGTATGTCTTGGTTCAGTACCTTGACGTTACCTGCGTCACCATCAATGCTGAAGTTACCTTCTGACTGGTCTACTGATACGTTCTCACCTGATATGTCTTTACTCTGGTCAATGGCTGACTGGTTGTTCTCTTTACCTATCTGTGTGTTGGCATTTACGTTAGTGCCATCACCCTTACCCCCACCACCAAGGCTTCCCATCAGTGCTAGAGGTGACAGACAGCCACCTAGGAATAGTACGAGTGTTAGTGCTAGTGCTAGTTTCATCAATCTAGTTTCCCTAAGTTAATTTCCCAAGTAGTTCCTTGACCCTCTGGAACACCTAAAGCTGCTGCCCATATACGTAGTCTTTGAAGGTAAGGTCTTGGGTCTCCATTTTCATCAGTTAAAACTTCGGTAGATAGTTCTCTATATTTATCCATGTTACCAGCTTCTTTATGTACCAAGGCTTGCTGAAGTTTTGTACCTAAAGGTCCAGTGTTAAAGTCATAAACATCTTTAACTATTAAGTCTCCTTGTTCATTTAAAAATACGTTACCTTCAGCAGTTTGACCAATTAAGGTAGCCATTCTAAACTCAGGTGATGTTATAGTTCCTGTAGCCATAGTAGTAATGTCTTTCATCAAGACACTCTTTTCTTCAAAACCCCAATCTTCATAAGTAAAACCACTACGACCTTCATCTAAAAGTTTTTTAGCTGCATTTTTTATAGCTGTTATATCTGCTTTAGCAAAGTCATCAGCAGTTAAACTTATTTGCCCATTGTTGTTCATAAACTCAGCAAACTTAGAGGCGTTTATAGGTAGAACAGGGCTAAAAAAATCTAATACAGGAACTGCTACAGTTGACAATACTTCAGGACTAGGTATAAGACTACCACCTTTTAAAACAGGTAGGTCAGGATTTAGTTTTTGTTCTTTACTTTGAACACTCATATTTAAAGAAGGTATCTTAGGCTCAGGAATCTTAGATATTTGTGACTCTATACTTTCCTTTACAGTGTCAGCCTCAGGTATCAACTGATAAGCACTCTCAGCAGCATCAGCTACAACCTCTGCACCACTAGCCATAGCTTGAGATGCGTTGTTAATTACTGTGTCAAAGAAAGATGGCCCTTCTTTTACAGCTTTAGTTGCACTCTCTACTGCAGCATCCACGACAGTTTCTATTAGTTTACCCTTGTTCCAACTACTAGCCATTGCTAACCTCTGCTATTAACTTATCAAGAGTTGCATTGTCTACGTGTTTAAAACCTTCCCAAACTTTTCTAAGGTTCTGCCTTTGTTGAGCACTTGTTTTACCCCTAGTGATAGCATCTTTAGCTAGAAATAAAAACATCTTGTCCTGTGTCTCTTTATTAAAGACAGTATCTTCAGGTAATCCCATTTGATCTGCTACATTTTTAAGGGTAGTTCCTACTATTTGGTACTTACCCATAGGTGTAGATGTTTGACCTTTCTTGTAAGCCTCAGTAGTCTCTGGTAGCCTAGTCTTTACGTACTGACCATACTGATTAGACGGTTGAGAAAAATCGTAGAGTTGCCCTAGTGTCATACTTGATACCTTGGTTCCTCTAAATGGTGTGTTACCTGTCTCATAATTTCCAAACAAAGTATCGTACCCTTGAGCCTCAACTTTTTCTAAGGTCTGTTGAGTAGTAGAAGCTGGCTGTAGACTAACCTCTTCTGAAACAAGCCTTCCTTTATTCCAATTACTAGCCATACTAGTTGTCCAACCTTTCGTACACCCCACTGCCATCGGGGTCACTATAAAAACTACCGATAGGAAGACTATTGTAAACAGCTTCTGCATCTTTTGCACTAATTCCTTCTTTAAATACGTATGGATTTTCCCTTGTGTACTCTGCTGGTTTTGGGGCTGCGCCTAATTCAGTAGAAGTGTCTGCCTCGTTAGCTGCTCTAACAGCTTCATCTGAAAGAATAGAAGTATCTAAGTCATCGTGTGCAGCAGCGTTGTTCTTTTCTAACTTTACTAATGCTTGTGTTTTTGTTTTTATAGACTCCAAGTTTTCTACTAATCTAAAAGTATCCCCTAATTTTACGTTGAATATACGTTCAAAGTTTGACCCTTGTAGTATCTGCTCTTTTCTTTCTTCACTTAGTCTAAAGAACTGTTGTAAGCCACCAGCTTCATCTATACCTTGTTCTACTCTTCTTAGTTCCGCTATTCTTCTTTCACCTTGAGGAACAAGACCTTGATCAACACGTTTTTGAAGAGGGTTTAGGTCTATGACAAGTTTACCATCTTTCATAAATAAATACTGAGCATCGCCAGCAGCTAAGGTTTGCTCTATCTGAAATGTAGCTTTATTCTTTTGAGTTGCTAGAGCTTTTTGTAAAAGAATATTTGTCTGTGCAGCATTAGCTGGGTCATGTCTATAAACAGTAGCTAGATTATCTCTCATACCTTTTGAAGCAAACATCTCTAACAGTTTTGCACCTAAGTGTACGTCATCTCCTGTATTTGACACTATAGTTGCTAGTGTATTTGTAGCCTTTAACCATTGATTTCTAGCTTCATCTCCACTCCTTAAACTCATAGGGTTTGCTGTAGAAACTATCTTACTCATGTTACCTACTACTGCAGAAACTTCATCAGGATTAGCCATACTTACACTAGGTACTGGCATAACCTCAATTTTATCTTTTATCTCAGGTCTACCAGTAGCAAAGATGTCCTCTATTTGTGATCCTGCTGGTGCATCCCACATTTTTACTAAGGCATCAACCCAAGTTTTATTTTCTGCTGTTTGGAATTGCTCAAGTAAAGTTTCTTTAAACGCTGTAGGATTTGTTTTTATCATAGATCGTGTTACAGCTATAGTTGTTGCATCAAAACCACCTTTTGTTAGAGCAACTTGTATAGCGTCAAGCTGTACGTCTAGAGGATCAGTAGACACACCCTTACCTATGTCATCTAGTAAGCCGTTCATTTGAGTTATTACAGCTTTTACTTGAGGATTTGCTTCCATACCTGCATACTTAGAAGCTATCAAACTTTTTACTGAAGTACTAGCAGATAAAAACTCATCTCTAGTAATTATATTGTCAGCTTGGTACTCTTTTACTTTTAAGTTTAGTGTGTTAAAATCGTTTTGTATACTCTGCAGTATAGGAGTAGGTTCAATAGGTTGCCCTAGCTCAAGTCTAAGTTTTTGTCTATCAACAGAAGCTTGTAAGAAGTTATCCTCAGTTATTCTAGTGACTACTGCCTCTTCTATTTGTTCGTTAGTTAAGCTAGTATCAGAAGCTTTTACTGCTAGATATAAGGACTGTCCTTTTTCTGAGGTTAACATTTCTATTCTTGCAGAATCTTCCATGTAGTTATCATCACCACCTAATGAATCAAAAGACCTTCCAGAAACATTTTGGTACAAAACTTTTAAGTCCTCTGGAACATTTTTACCTAGTATACTTACTGTAGCAATAGCAGCTTTTTCTAAACTTCCTAGATAATTTTTACCTTGCTCCTTTAAGTCCATAGCTCTGTTAATCTCATTACCAAAGTTAGCTAGTATTGCTCTGTCTGCTGAAGCAGCAGTTTGTGTAGGTACAGCTTTAGCAAAACCTGTAGCCATTTTAGCTATATCAGTAAGAGCATTGTATTGTCTTGGAGCTTGCACAGGTTGCTCGTATGCAATTTGAGTCTCTAGTGTAGGGTTGAAAACGCCCATATTTTTACCTCGTTATTTCTTTTAACTGTTCTGCTTCTGTTTCAAGACCCATCCGTCTTAGCTGTTTGACACGTTCCCAAGTTGTCTTACTCTTGAAACCGTTCATTACTTGTTCTCTTAGTCTATCTCTAAGCTCATCAGGTAGTCCGTTGATCCTACTGACAGACAAATGTATACTGTCTAGTATTTCTTTGGCTCTCTCTGCATCACCCTCGTTTACCTTATCCCAAAACAAGTCTACTCGTGGACCTATCTCTTTTGATATTTGATTGTATGTTCTGTTAGTGTTGTAGTACAAAGAGTTTGAGTCGTATACTTGTTGTACTTCCTCTAGTGGTATACCTAAGGCAGCAAACAAAGCGTCCATGTTAGTAAAATTAGCGTCTACTCTAGCTCCTGTCTTAGATGTATAAATACCATGTTTAAAAACACCGTAAGCTTTAGCTGCATTATCTATAAACTTTAAGTTTCTAAATAACTCTACAGTTCTTTCTGTTAGTAGGATGTCATCACCTCTTGTTATAGCACCAAGAACTTGTGTAAAGTCTACAAGAGTATCACCAGCTTTACCACCACCAGCACCACCTAGGATTTCAGCTACATTAGCATCACGATAGTTTCTAAAAGTATCTACAACACCGTCACCTAACGACACACGGCTTGCTATAGATACTTCTGGTGCTGCGTCACCAAGTAGAGTGTCATCAGCCCAAGCAAAGATAGCGTCTATAGGACCATTCTTTATTAATCTGTAAGCATCAGAACCTTCTTCTACTTGAAAACTGTCTGGTAAGTAAGCATTGAAAGCATCTACTGTAGAGGAAGTCAAAGATGTAGCACCTATACCTGTCATACCGTAGAAAGGACCAATCATTGCTGCTAGTCTAGCTCTTTCAAGGGGAGTTAAATCTTTACCAATGAACACACCTTCAAATGATCTTAGCATATAGCTGTAAAACTGGGTAGGTACTCTTAGTATACCCTGTTGTATGTCAGCCCTGCTCATGTTTGTCATGTTTAGAGTGTAGGCTTGCTCTTTGTTTGTTACCCAAGAGCGACCTTCTGGTGACAAAATCGACAGATCAGGGTTTTCTTTCTTCCATTTTCTAACTGCTGCACCAAACCCAGTAACTCTAGAAATTTGCTCTCCTTTGTTGAAGAAGAACATACCTGAGTTCATAGTCTTTTCCCAGACTTTTCCTACAGAGTTACCTACAACACGGCTTCTCTTTGATCTTCCTCTGGATACAGAGTTAGACGAGTCGATGTAACCTTCTACTAAGTTTGTTGGATCAATCTCGTACCTTGCTGAGTCTATAAAGAGTTGACGTATCTCTTTCATTTCATCTGCTGTATAGCCAAACTGTGTAGCCATACGGTTAACCATCAAGTCTAACTCTCTTCCATCTATTTTAAGAGATTGAAGAAGAAACTTACCCATGACAGCACCTTTGATACCGTCATCTAGACCAGCCATACCTACAATATTTATAGAGTGCGCTGACTGAAGTAAGAACTGAAAAGGATCAAGTAAGAATGTTGTCTTAAAACCGTAGTTAGTCAGGAAGTGAGCAGGATTACCTGCGTTAAACTTTATACCAGCATTGTCATAAATAATGTTTGACATACCTTCAGCCATGCGCCTAGCAAAATCATCCCCAAAACCTTCTGCACCTAGCCTTAAATCTGTTATTTTCTTTCTTTCGAATATTTTTCTTACTAGTGGGTCACTAACTTTCTTAGGCTTACCAAGGTACTGCTCTGCGTTTCTGTAGTATTTTCTGTAATCTACGTCAGAACTATTAGGGTCAGCTATTTCTTTTATCTTCTTACCTAGTGAGACCTGTATAGCATCGTTGTAGTTAGCAAAGGCTAGTCTTCTACTCTCTGTGTTTGTCTGATTTAGAATAGAGTTAATAGGGTTATCGTTTGCAGTCACAGTACCACCAAAGTGTGTAAGTGGTCTATTGTTTCTTCTGTTAGCAAACATACTAAACTCAGTGTATGAGGTTCCATTTGGAACTATAGCATCATCTCCTTTAGAAAATACACTTTCATCTCTTGTTTTGGTAGCTATCTGTATGTCATTAGTGTCCAGCCTTAGTCCATTGTCAGATAGAAAAGCATCGAAGTCTTCTACTGTTTGTAAGTTTGGGTTCCATTTATTGTTTGATCTTACAATAGCGTTGGTCAAGTTACCTGTTTTCATAGCACTGTATATATTATTCATCTGTTCTCTAGCAAGAGCAGCAGACTTAGAAGAACTTGCTGACAATGCAACCTTAAGTGGTTTACCGTCAGCATCTAAGAAGACTACAAAGTCACTGGCTTCTGGATTGATTCGGCTTCCACCTGCATTATAACCTAAAACGTCTTCAGGTTCAAGAGGTTTTATTGTCCTTGTGTCAACTACATGAGTAATACCACCTATGTCCATATCTAATTCAAAGACATTAGCTATAGGTCCATCGTATTCTGCTCTTGTAAATCTTACACCTGTCTCAGCATCTATAAATTCTGTGACATCTGAAGGTAAAGAATCTTTTCTTTTACCTGCCAAGAACTTTTCTTCACCACCTACGTTTACTGTTATTCTTCTGAAGTTATTATTGTGCAGTCTTCTAATCATACTGACTGCTCTGACATGGTAGGTGTGGTCTGACAGGTCTACTAAAGCTTTGTACCCATCTAAAACCTTTTGTGAAGGTGCTCTACCTTGGTGGTCTGCTTTCCACCTGTCTGTAAATTCATCCTCAGTATACCAGTTTCTGTGTGAAGCCTCATCCCTAGACTGTAACCTAGTAAGTATATCACCTACATCGTCTAGTTCTCTGGCAGACATACTATTTATTTTCTTAATCATTGGTGCGTTTAGCTGATTAAGTCTTACAGCAGCACTCTCAGAGCGATATGCTAGGTTTGTAGCATCAGCATTATCTATCAAGTGAGAGCCTGAGGTGGGTAGTCTCTGAAATATCTTTCTAAATATTTTACTTGTTACACCTTCTACGTGCTGTAACTCTGCGTACTTGTCAGTCTTTATAAAGTCATCCATCTTGATAACTTCATCTACCTGTATAGCGTAAGCTCCTGCGTCTTCACTAATAGCAACTACTGTAGCCTCAGGAAAGTCCTCTGCGTGTCTTTCTGCTGCATCCCTAGTCATAGCTCTACCAGTCCTAGGGTGTCCTAGTAGTACTGTTAGCTTCTCTGTGTCAGTGTCTAGCTTAATGTCTATGACACCTCTGTTTAAGCTTTCAGACAAACTTGCTACACGAGTAGCTAGGTAGTTAGTAACAAGATCATCGTCATAGATGTCACCTACTGCTCTTCTTAGGTAAGCAAAAGTTTCGTCTGTAAGTTGTTGGGCAGTGTGGTTGAAAGAAGCTGCTGCACCCAAAGGTCTTACAGGAGCGTTATCACCTACTGCATCAGTCAGGCTTGGCCCCATGTTTGCTAGGTTCTCTGGCTCGTCTGAAACTCTAGCTATGTTTTCTGCTACCTCAGTAGCTGCTTCAGGTCCATTGATAGCACCTGCTCTAGTGGCTGGCGTTGGTGACCTAGATATTCTGTTTAGAGTTCTAGATATTCTTCTTGCTTGGTTTATATTCTTAGCAACCTTAGCTGTCTTACTCACTCCTTGTGTAGCTAAACCAACAAAAGGCAGTAAGTCTACAGCACCTATAAGAGCATCATCTAGTCCGTCATCAGTTCCAAACTTTTCTATTGTAGCTAGTAAATCTTTTAGAGCCTCAGGGTTTTCACCAAAGAAGAAACCTTGTTCTAGATACTCATCTACTCTTGAATCTAGGAATGTTTCAAAGTCTTTGATTGGCATATCACCTGAGATAGCCCTAGCAAATTCTTCGGACACAGTTTTTCTTTTTAGTGTAAGGTCTTCCCAAGCACCTATAGGTAGTTGCCTAAGTAAATACCTGTCTAACCAGTTGATTACTGAACCTGCAGTTGTGTCAGCAGTCCTGACCTGTATAGCATCAGTTATCTTTTCTACTACCATCTGATACTTTATAGACGCTAGGTTTTCTGCGCTTGTAAAGTAAGGATTGTCCATAGCATGAAAGCTGTTGTCAAAGTAATCGGTTATACTCATTAGATCAGCACCTTTCTTGGCCTGATCCTCTAGCTCTTCTACTGCCATGTCTACATCAGTAGCTTCCTGAGTGTAGTTGTTGACTGTAGTAGATAAAGTCTGGTTTACTTTGTTAGCTATCTCAGCAGGAATGTTGTCTGATGCTTCTATAGTTTTACCTGTAGCACCAATGACAGCTAACTCTCTTCGCTCTACAGAAGGTGCTCGTCCTTCCTGCTCTTCTTTAACTACAGGTTTTTTATCATCACCTAGGAAAGTAATTACGCTAGATGCTTGATCTAAAAATGTTGCCATTACTGAGTGTAACTCCCAATCAAAGGTCCAGAATCAAACATACTACCAATCTTCGTGTCAAAAAAGTTTTGCTTCGCACTAGAAAACTTTTGTCCAAAGTTTATATTAGACCCAGCAGCTTGCATACCAAAACCTGCTATAGCTGAACCCATTTGTGCGTTAGCTAAGGCAGTCTGTTGTCTAACACCTAGTTGAGATATTTCCCTTGACAATCCTGTCATAGCTCCTGAGTATCCAAGAGCAGAGCCATATTGAGAACTTAAACTAGCTAATCCACCAGCCAAGGCAGAACTTCCTCCAGCCCCCATAGCTGCAGCACTTGCTTTAGCTCTAGACCTACTTATTTGAAGCTCTCTAAACGCTTGCCTTCGTGATCTAGCAGCACGTAGTTCTTGTTGTTTCTGTTGTTTATCTGCCGCTGCAGCCCCTGCTTTTGCTGCTTTTCTTGATTGACTGATACTAAAAAGTGTACCTACTGCCGCTATTGCTGTTGCAACCATCTTCAAACCTCTTTCATATAAGTTGTCTCACATTTAGAATAACCTTTTTTGGTATAGAGTTTTTCTAAAGTTGTTATACCGTGTATGTCACCCATGCAAGTGTAATTAGCCCCATTTTTTTTAGCCCAATTCTCAAATGTAGTCATTAACATTAAAGAACCTTTCTTACCTCTGTATTCTTTAGAAACAAACCAAGCTAGTTCAGTTGCTACTAAAGTTTGTGACATATACATTTCATTTAGAAGACCTATTATAGCTCCTACTATTTCGCTACCTTCCTCTAAGACAAATATAGTTGTATTAGTATTAGTTATAGCAGATAGTATAAAATGTTCTGTCTTTTCTTTATCCCATTTGTGTGTTACAGGTGATTCTCTTGAAAATTCTCTAGCAAGTATAAGAATATCAAATATATCCTCTTCACTCGCCTCTCTTATTTTTGTCAAAAACGAGGGTTCCTTCCTTGTACCATGCCCCAACCTAGAAGCAAGAAGTCTTTACCCTGTACACTTTCGTATTTAATTCTCATGGATCGTCCATGTCCACGTATTTTTGTTCTTGTAGTTATGACATCATCAGGATAGTTGAAGTCATTTAAGTTACCACTGTTAGGCAGTAAAGGATACTTCAACCTGTATACCTCTTGTGACGTACCAAAGTCTTCAGCAAAATCCCAAGAAGCAGATACTTTTAAACTTGAAGGTCTTACAGGTTCGTAACCTGCACTCTCACTACCAGTAAATCCTGTCTCTGTCAACCTACAGTATGTTACAAGAAAAGGTGCGTTTTTCTTTAGAACTAGATCACCTACAAAATCGTAACCTGTTTCAGCAAATGATGAGTAGTTTGCAGTACCCCAATCTAAGAAGGTTAGTCCATCAAACTTACCAAAGGTTATCTTACCTGTTCCACCATCTCTACATAAAAGAAGAATCGCTGGATCACCTGTGTTTGAAGGTAAGTACGTATCGTAAAAAGTTAAACCTATTATTGAGTCTGTGTTGGATGCTTCATCAGAAACTTTCCAAGGAAAGAAAGCTTGAAGAGGTATGTCAAGGACTAAAAAATTATTTAATTTAGAAGTAAAAGACTCACTTGCATTTGGATAACCCCAGTATATACGTTTGTGTATACTATCATAGACTGCAGTAACTTTAGATTTTGCTGCTGAGTCTATATCATCCCAAAAACTTTGAATAGTAGGAATAGTTAAGTTCTGCTCAGTACCTTGTCCTGACACAGGGTCTGTCGTTAGTGTGTGTATTCCGTACTTAGACCACCAGAAAGGTGTACCCTCAGCAGAAACAAATGTTTCAGCCTGTAATATTCCTACACGACTAACTCTGTTTACAGAAAATTGTGTAGCTCTAAAAACCCCATCAACACCTGTGATTTGCCAGATACCATTCTCAGCAAATACAAACAGAGAGTTTTGGTATGCATATAGTTTATGAATACTTATAGCATCAGGTATATCTATCACACCACCATCATCATCTAGTAGATCAGAAGCATACTCTGCTGTAGGATCATTTCTTTGGTAACATTCCCCTATGTCAGCTTCTGAATCTACAAGTCTAGAAAAAAGAATTTTACCTGAGTTACCTATTGAACTGTTTAGACCTGCGTAAAATATTCTACTTGAAAAAGTTTCAACTGTCCTAAACCTAGAACCCTCAGTTTCATCTGATGGGGTGCTGTGTGAAGTTCCTGTATCATTAAAAAGAGCTATTCTTCTTTGCTTGTTAAAGAAGTCTAGGACGTATCTTCCTCTACCTATTAGAGTTTTACCACCAGCTACTTTATCAAATTCAGCGTTATTTTGAATATCACTAGAGTTTTTACCTGAGAACCAAGGGTGAGTAAGTGGAGGTGACGCACTGTTATTAACTGCATAATGTGTATAAGCATCTTGACCACTATGTCCATTATTGTCTTCACCCCAACCTGAATTGTAGGTGTCATAAAATCTATCTCCAGAAGTTACTGCTGGACTAACTGGCGCAAAGTAAGTAGCTCTTAGAGAAGCACTAGCCTGAAGTTCAAAATCTCTTACTTCAAAGTCTATGATATAAGCAGCAATAGCATTACTTGAATTTACAAAAACAAATATTGCGTTCATTTCAGACGATGATACTACTAAACCACCAAGAATAGAAGCAAACTGACACTTAGCATTTTCAGCCCCAGTAGATGTTGTGTGTTCAAAACCAGATAAAGTTATACTACCTACTAATCCGTTAGAAAAAGGTGTAGTAGCTTTGTTGTAGAAGTAAAGAATATTACCTTTTTGAAGTACTAGGTACTCTAAGTCAGGATTACCTTTAACATTAGACCAAGTTCCTGTAGAAGTTTTTTCACTGCTGCTTAAAGTAAAACTAGAAAGAACATTAGAATCCTCATACTTTACACCTAATCGTCTACGTCTAGTACCATCCCTACGTAGATCACAGTTGGACTCATCAACAGAAGCACCCTCAGGAAACGTAAGTTCAGCAGCCTCAGTTATGAGACCTTTGACAAAGTTGTTAACTGCTTTCTGATTTAGACTTTGAGCCATTACGTTCTTTCTCACGTTGGTCTGCGTACTCATTACGCTGAACAGTTTTAGTCTTTACCTTGTTTCTTAGGTAATGTTCTACAGCTTCTTTACCTTTTTGTAAGCTAGAGTATCTGCCAGATAGTTCGCTTGGTACTGAACCCTTTTCAAACTTTACTCTAAAAAAACTGTATCCACTTTCTTCTTTACTTACGTAAATCTCTGACACCATTTTGTCAGACTTTATAACACAGTGTTGGTTTACTGTATCAGTCTCTATGTCTATCATTAGGTTCTTCCGTATTGGTTTCTTGTAGATACTTTACTTTTGTACTGATCGTTTTGTACGTAAGACTTTAGCCTACGTGCAGCCTGTTCAACCTTGGGATCAGAACCACCCTTAAACAAACTCATGCAAGTTGACTTAGCTTCAGCTAAAAGTAAAGGCATTAGTGTTTGATCTAAGTCTATAGCAAAGCTATCTGTTTGACTAAAGGTTGGGTAAATAGAACAGTATGCTCTAGTTTTATTTGCTGCTAGAAGAGACTCTACTGAAGCATCATATGAATCCATTATAATGTGGTTGTCATTAAAAGATGTATAGTAGGATGGGTCTCTATCATTTGCTACAAATAGTTCCATAGACTGATCAACAGTAGTTACTTTTAAATCTGTTTCACTCATTCTCTCTAGGAAGAGAAGAGGCTCTACGTAAACTATTTCTCTATAGTCTTGACTAGATGCTGTTCCTATATTGTAATCTAGTCTTATTAATTCTTTTGTTCTTGCAGGATATGTGAAGTGTGTAGGTCTTGTGCTACTACTCAAAGAAACTAAAGGTATTAACTTGTTGTGTTCAGGGATACTTCTTGCTGCAATTATATTGAAGTAAGTATCTTCTACTACTGATGCAATCTGTAAAGCTTCAGTTGTGTCAGAAATACTGTTTACATTTTCTGAATCCATGTCAGATAAAATAGATTGTACTACTTGTAGAAGAGTGCTTTTCATTAGATACTATCCAGTATTAAGTGGGTGAAGGGTGCTCCCTAAGGAACACCCCATTGTTTTAGGCTTCGATATACTCGATAACCAACTTGGCTTCACCAGCAGTAAGTGCTGCTGTGCCATAGATAGCTTCGATGTATACATCTGCACCACCAACAGTGGCTGTACCACCGACTAGTGCGCCATCACAAGCTACTGCTTTATCTGCAGCAATAGCAGCCAAAGCAATCGCTGCATCAATACCATCGGCATCAACTGCAGCACCAGCTTGAGTGTAAGCACCTATTGTCAATGTAGCTGAACCACCTGAGGTGAAAGCTGTTGAGACAATAAGGTGAGCACCAGTGATGTACGAACCTGCTGGAATGAAAGCATCGTGATCTTGTGGGGTTGCCACAGATGAAGGAACTTCTGTTCCTGTGATATTCATCACCAATGATTTCTTCTGACTTGAAAGAGAAGTTCCACGCTTTGCTGGAGTTCCCTGTTCACCTGCGGTAAGAACTTCTAGACCGTCTGCGTTTACATAACTCATTAATCTACCTCCTTACGCTACTGTTGGTTTCGTGACAACACGAACCATGTTTTCAGGACGGTACAACTTGACACCGTAACGAGCAGTTGTTACAAACTCGTGACGTTGGTGATCTTTGTTGTAGTCGTAGTCAACCTGAGGTTGCTGTCTAAACGCACCCACAAATGGATTTACAGACTGATCTGCTGAGAAGAACAAGTTTACAACACCATTTGTTGATGAGTAATCTTGGTTAGCAGCAGCTAAATCTGGAAGTGCGTTATCGGTTGCTGTTGGTAGGAAGTTTGAGCAGTATACATCAAACCCATATACGTTTGCAATAAAACGCATACCAGTTGCTATACCGTCACGAACTAGTCCTTCGAAACGTGGGTTGTTTGACACGTTTACTAAGTTGCTCAGTGTGTTAAGTGTGTACTCAACAGACGGATCAACAATGGCTACCAAGTTGCTATCTGGAACGTTCTGTTTTTTCAGAGCGTAACGTGCATAAGCAAACTCTTTGAGACCCATGACTTCACCTGTTTGTGAAGAACCAACACGCATAGAAATGCTGTTGATTGTTTCATTTGAGTTAGCTGATACGCCAGCTTCAGGAGCAGCGAGAGTTGTTGTCTCGAAATGTTCCATGATTGCACGTTCTTGTTCAGGTACAAAGCGTGACATTAATTCTGAAGAATAGAATGTGTCTTGCTCTGCTTTCTTGGTCATATAAGTAGCTGATGAGAGATACTTATCGACTGAGAATGTAAAGTTACCTGTGTCTAATGGACGGTAGGTAACAGCACTGTCCTCAGTGTAGTTGTCCACTTGTGCCTGCCCGATAGAAGGAATGTTGAAAGTGTTTCCGTCAGGAAAACCGTCAAGCATACGAACATATCTTTGTGCCATCATCTCATCACGCAGAATCTCTTTTAATTCTGATGAGTAGACCTGAGCACGTTGCAGGAACGTAGTGTTAGATGTGGTCATTGCCATGTCTAAGTTCCTTTAATTATGCACCAAACTTATCGCCAAGACGAGATTTGTCCTCGAACATTTGTTGTTGCGTCTTAGCAGAATAGTACAAGTTACGATTATCTCTACGGAGTTTTTGGTAGTAACCGAAATTACGTTCCGTAGAAGGCTGCATTGAAACACCCTCAGTTCGAACAGAGCCACTGACCATAGGTTCAGTAGGACGTTTGTTCTCACCTATAAGAGCGAAGAAGGCGTTAGGTGACTCAGCAGCAATATCTCGTAAACGATCTACTGACATACCAAGCTCTGTAGCTTTCATTTCGATTTGAGCCTTGGCTTCAGTGCCAAAGCTTCCCTCTAGCTCTTTGTCAACGAACTGTAAGTTGGTCTGCACTTTGGCTTGCAACTCTCGTTGATTGAGTGTTTTTTCAACAAGGCTCTTCAGGTCTTCCTCGTTAACAGCCCCAGTGGTGTCCTGTGTGTTAACGCTAGTGTTATTATTTGGCACTTCAGTCTTTACTGCACTAGTTTCAGTAGCCTTATTCTGAAGTTGGGTTAAAATTTCGTTCTGATAATCTTGCTTCTTTATGTCCTCTCGCATATTAGCTAACTGATCTTCAAGATTTTTTATGTAGCCATCTGCTTCGAGTTTACCTTTGGCAAGAGTTTCAGGGTCACGCCAGTTTTCCCCTTTTGCCTGAACGAGTTTATCAAGAAAAGAGTGTTGCTCTTGACTCTCGTTGTTCTGATCTTCCTGTGTGGTTGCAGTATTATCAGTAGTAAATACCATAGTTTTATTCCTTATTTAGGTTGATAAGATCGAGCACTTGGGTTAGTGCTCTGTTGTAGCCGATACGATCAGCCATTTTGTGTGACCAAGAAGGGCTGTCATAGTCAGCCGTAGTCGGTCTATCCTCAAGCATAGACTCAAGAATCTCTTCAAGAAGCAGAAGACTTTCTGAGTTAGACATAATCTTTTGTTTGATTTTATCCTTGTCTTCTTGCGTCTTACATTTTTTAAACCAAGCAGCCTTCATTTATTTCTTTGGCTTTGGCTTCTTTGGCATTGGTTTCTTTTTAGTATTTCCGTACATTACATTCCTAGCTCCTGTTTTTGTACTAGCATTTCTTCATTCTGCATCTCAGCCTCTTGTACTTCCTGCTGAGTTTCTAGCTGTTCTTGAACCATTATATTTTCTGAGAACAACGTAGGTTCACCTAACTCTTCAGCTAGGATTCTGGCAAACTCTTTACCTGACATATGTGCAGCTACCGTTGGGTCTGACAATTTAATCTGGTAAAGTTGTGTTAAACTCTGTACTCTTCTAGCTCTTTCAGCAAAGTGCCTAGCTCCAACAGGAACTATCTGACCACTAGCTGTTATGTCATCTTTAGTTATAGTTCTAAATACTACAGCATTAGTAGGCGTATCAAATACTCTTACAATATCAGAAACATTCATTCTTCTTCTTGATACTTCAAACATTGCATTAAGTATAGGCTCTAAGAATACTCTTTCAAAGTGTGCAGTCTTGTGTTCGAATATCCTAGATGCTGCGTTTTGTAACGTCTGTACTTCAAAGGCTGTCTTCTCACCTGCTGTTCTTATACCCATTGCTTGCCTAGGAGCACCAGCCATTTCTTCCATTTTGTTTTCTAAAGATTGTATCTGAAAGTCAGCGTTTAGTGCTGTAGCATCAGGGGCTAAGTAACCTACGTCACCCTCTTCACCCATGTAAATACGTGTTGCTGGTGAAAAGTCAAAGTCTTCTACATCACCCCTGATCTTTAGTATTGGGTAAGCTATCTGGTCAAAGACATCAGCCTTTAAGTTTTCTAGATGATCTATACGATACTGCATACCGACTAGATTGTCAAGTGGACCCATAGCGTATAGGTTGTCTGGTCTTGGTCTCCACCCTGCGTGGTAGATTGGAGAGTGACCTAGGTAACTTGGGTTCTCTTCGTTTGCTAAAACATAAGCTCTATCAACTATAGTTATTATTCTGTCTTCGTAAAGTTTGTCTTCTGCTTCATCATAGAAGTCACCATAGAATGTAAGAACCTCTACGTAATTTGATTCGTAGTACTGCTCTATAGAAGTAAACCCATCAGCAATAAAACCGTCAGCTTTATCGTAAGAATCTGCTCCCTGTACGTAAGCCCTAGCCCCCATCATTTTGTCAAAGACACCCTTCATGTATTCTTTTGTAGGGTCATCCTCTATCATCTTTTTTATTTCACCCAAGGTTTTTATTGACTTGATAATCTTAGGTGACTTTTCAAATGTTGAAGCTGTAGGATTAAAACAAATATCAAAAGGAGATATTCTAACAAGTCTTGGTCCTATATAGTTTACTACTAAGTTCTTGTCTTCTTTATCTTGATAGTTTTCTTCCCATGTAACTGTAGCAAAACAATTACCGTACTGAATGTAGTCATATAAGAGGTCTGAAGCTGTATTGACAAAGTTAGATTGCTTTATCTTATTCTCCATGTAAGCCTGTATAGCTTCTCTCTTTACTTTTACATTATCATCCCTAGTTTTAGCTTCAAATCTAAACCAGATGTTTTGTGGAAACAAAGTAGAAAAGTAATTAGCATGAAGGTTATCCATGATCTGAGTAAGCTTTGGTGTAGTCGTACTGTTAGACCAAGGAAGCATAGCGTTCTTAGTTGTACGTGTATCTGTTGCGTACAAGTAATTACGTAACTCTTTCCACTCTTCTACTTTTTCATTACGCTTTGTTGACCATTCACGCCACTGATCAGCTATTTGAACAGCCATATTATCTGGGCTTATTATGTATTCTAAGTCAATAGTTTCGCCAGCCATTATAGACCACCTCTAAATTTATTATTAGCCCACACTATATTACTCCCAGTTGTTCTTCTTATTACTCTAGCTGGTTTGATAGCCATATCTACAACAGAAGCTAAGGCATCAATTATGTCATCGTGAGCAGGGTTTCGTGAAGACAACTCTTCTTCTAGTAGTTGAGTGTTACCACCTCTGTAATGCCAGATACTCATGTTATCATAACGTGGCTCAAGTATCGAAGCTATCCGTTCTTGTTTATTACCTTGGTTCTTATTAGGTCTGAACTCATCAATACTTATAGCTAGTCCGTGTTGCTTGATAAGTTCTTTGAGTTGCTTGACGATTGCCATTTGTGCAACTGTTGTTTCTGCTCTGAGCTTTCTGAATGACCACTTGTTTGACATATGGAGTATGTGTTCGAAGTAATCAGATATTCTGTCAGTCCTGAATCTATCGATGTCCAAGACGTAGACGTTGTTTTCTGCATCAATTCCTACCACAACTATTGCTGTATAGTCAGCACGTTTGTTTAAACTAAAAGCAAAGTCAACAGCAGCAAATATATTTAGTCTACTATCTTTGTAGAACATATAACCATTGTCTTCTTTTATGTGCTTTCTTTCGAAGTACTGAAACTTGTCTGGTGATACAGGTACGTTATCAGGGTCTGTAGGATCGTTGTAGTACTGTGCTCTAAACTGTCCTTTGTCTAGGTACTGACCACGCTTCTTTGCAAGTATCTTCATGTCAAACCCAAACCACTTACCGTCTTTGCGTTGGGTTCTAGGCC
>UEXM01000218.1_pt1 | contig 17675 bp, 28 predicted proteins | sample 1796661 | NCBI WGS metagenome assembly UEXM01 (sample SAMEA4772469, study PRJEB27181) | metagenome | reverse complement strand
TTCATGGCAAAAATGAAGTCAGCATATTCATCAGGTTGCAAAGGAGCTTCACTAGCCTGTACTAATATTCGTTGTAATGATGCCTTAGCAACTTGCGCTACAGTAGCCATTATTCGTATGTTGCTCCTTTAGCAGTTCTAGCACTTTTCTTAAAAGCTTTAGCTGTAGGAGCGCCAGCAGAGCCGACCCGCCTCATACGCTCTGGAGTTTTACCAGCAGCTTTTTGTCTTTTGATACGCTTTCTTTTTTTATGTATGTTTTCGTATAGTCCAGCCATTATTCGTATGTTGCTCCAGAGTTCAACTTTTTACTTTTCTTTTTTTTAGGCATTTTTTTCATTTCTTGAGCAGCCGCAGCTCTACCAGCGGGAGTATAAGGAAACTTTTTTCCACCTACATTTGGCATATTAATATCCTATTTGAGTAGAGATTCTGGGAGCCGAAGCTCCCGTCATCCCAAGGAGGAGCTTTATACTCCGAAGCCGTGACCAGCCATAAACGGATTGAATGTTGCATAAGCAGGCAACAAGTCAAAACGAATCTTCTGGGTGTTGGCATCACCGTCAGCATACTTACTAACTCTGATAGACATACCATCAGATGTAGTAGCAATAGTGTCGGTTGAGTAAAGCTTAGGCAACTTAACAGTACCCATACCAAAAGCTTGCTTCATGTAGAACAAGTTTGGCTGATACATAGTTGCAGATGCGCTTAATACTGTAACAACAGCTCCGTTAGCAGGAGCAGCGTCAACAGTATTGTACTGACCAGCAGCCTCATAGATAGCAGGACCAGCAACAACTAGGTTACCAGCACCAGCACCACTAAGAGTAACGTCAGCAGTAACAACGCCTGTCCAATCTACCGCAACACCACTTTCGTTGATCATTGCAGTTTTGCTATCAAGGTTTAAACGCTTAACGTCAGCAATCTTAACCATGTCTCCAGCCTTAACAACCATATTGGCTTGTAGGCCAGTTACAGCTAAGGTTTGAGTCATAGTATCTTTTGCTGTGACATAAGTTGCATCAGGAGCAGCACTTAAAGTACCAGCTCTGTCAGCGCCTGTGCCAGAGGTAAAAGTGTTTAAGCTCTGAGAAGTTAACGCTCTAAGTCCACCAAAGTTGGCAGAGATTTGAGAGTTTTCCCAAGCTGTACGAACCAAGCTATCAGAGGCACTTAGGCCATTCTGAACGCTTGCAAGCTTAGTAGCTGTGAAAGGATTCATAACATAGAACTTATCAGCAGATGCTGGTACGCCTACGCTATCTAACAAAGCTCCAGCACCCGCTATGTCTGTCCAAGCATCAGCAAAGACACCGTGACTACCATAACGTAGTGAAGCATTTCTCATCATGTATCCACTGAGGTCTGTTTCCAGATCAGTAACAATACGTCTAGCAGCAGGAGCTAGGATTGCATCTAGCTGGTCTAGTTCAAGAGCTTCTTCAATGTTGCTCCAAGAAGTGGAGACAGTGAAGTAGTTCTGAACCGTACCAGTTGCCTTGCCTGCAATGATGTCAGACTTAGCTGCGCCAGATATGTCACCGCCTGCTGTACGAATTGAGTTGTAGTCGTGTGGACGTTTGAAGTCTACATTACTACCAGTGGAAGGGTTGAACTTGCCACTCAAGAGCTGAGTGTCAATAGTTTTTGTGACTACACGGGAAGCTTCAAAAGCATCTAAAAATACTCTTGCCACTTTCCGAGTAATATTACTCGATAGATTATTAGCCATTGGGCCACCTCATTCATTCAAAGGTTGCTCCTGCTGGGCCTCTAGCTTTAGGCGCTGAACCAGCACCCTGTGGCGTATCAACCGGAGGAGGAGCCGCACTTACTTTAGGTTTAAGTTTTGCAGCTTCAGTCCGAATTTCATTCTCTATCCTAATCGCAGCCTGCATTGGGGTCATGTTGCGAATGTTGTCTAGTTCAACAGCATTCTTACTGAGGTACATTGTGATCGCTGGTCCCATGTCATCCCCTAAGATATGGTCAACAAGGTCTTGCGATACACCAAAGCCAGCTACAGTATTACCCGCAACTTGCAATTCCTCTGGCGTTATCCCCAAAGCAGTAGCACGTTTAGAATAAGAGCTAATCTTCTCGTTCTGCGTAGCTACATTTAAATCGTACTGCTGCTTCTCAGCCAGCAACTGCTGTTGTTGTAACGACTGTTGCTGTGAATCATAAGCAGCTTGTCTTGCTATTGCCTCGTCACGTTCGCCAGCCTTTCTTCTAAACTCCTGATCGCTTAATTGATAAGGATCAGGCGTTGGCGGTATAACAGGCCTCTGTTCTTTCGGAACACTATCTTCAAGAGCTTTGATTCTGGCATTTAGGCCTTGGATCTCCCTTTCCTTTTCAGAAATTTGGTAGACCTTCTTGCCTATAGCCTTATCAAAGGCATCTTGTTGAACCTCGTCAAAAACAGGTTTAGTAGATTTTTCCTGAGCTTCCTCAGTATCCGTGGATGATTCGGAGTCAGTTACCTGACCTTCAGCTTCTGTCTCTTCAAGCTCAAACGTAATGTCTGTAGCCTCATCAAGATCATCTTCTGGTAGCATCTTAACCTTCCGTAAATGCCGTCAAATGAACGGTGACGTTCCGCACCTCCAAAAAAGCGTGGAGTTCGCTGTACTTTAACTATACCACATATTGTGGTTTTGCATAATTATTTAACTAATCTGATAAAATTAATCCTCTAGCAATTAGATCATCAATCATCTCTCTTGTAATGATTCCTTGTCCTCCTGATCTTAATGCTCCAGCTAAAGAAGAGCCAGCGTTTCTTGCTCTTCCTCCAATAACAGGTCTTTCCCTGTTAGGCACATCGTATCCTTTAATTTTTGTTATTATTGGTTGTATTTTTTTCTTTTGAAAACCAACTGTTCCATCATCTAGTTTTTTCATATCTATATAAGCTTGACCTTGTATCTGCCCTTTTCTAACCATATCCTCTATAAAGTTTCTTTCATCTGGCAAGTAACTAGGATTCCAATCTAATATGCTAAACCCTTCAGTTGTTGCTCCTATAGGCCTGCCTGTTAAAGCAAAAGGATAAGATGGGTGTGGGCTTCTTGGCTTTTCTTTTAAATCATCTAGCAAATACATTGAGTTAACCATTCCCCAATCTTTGTTAAATTGAGAAGGGTCTGTTACCAAAGCTCTTGATTGAGAAAGATTTAATGCACCAGCTTCTCTAAATTCATCTAAAGCTCTAGTTACATTTTTTCTTTTACCGCCTATGGATGCTAAATACTCGTCTGTTACATTATCAATTCCCATCCAATCCGCTACTGGCTCTTTGCCAGCAGCATATTTATCACCGTTCTTAGTTAATACTCCATTTCTTATTCTTTCATCTAATAACTTTTTATCTGACGGCTCCATCATAGCTTTAGAATATTTTACTGCTATGTTTGTTGGCATGGTTGCAAAGTCTGGGCTATCACCTGTCATTCCATGTGGAACAAAAACAACACCTTCTCTTCCGCTAAGTTGTTGCGCTACATTAGCTCTGTTTATCTGACCTTGAATAGCCTTTTCAGCAGAAGCAAATGCGTGTCCACGTTCCATTTGCTCAGGCTGAAACCCAAAGAAAGTCCCGCCTCGCATTTTTTCATCTATAGGAACTCCATCTAAAGATATTAAGTTTCTAAGGCTACTGTCCGTAGTATCTGTTATGCCTGTCATGTAGGCTCTGTCTTCTAAGTCAGAAGCTCTTGCAATAGGAACGCTTCTAAGCTCAGGGTCACCCCATACAGGATTCATGTTGTTTACTGAATCAACATCTAAAACTCTTTCCAGTAATGTTGTATCTCTAGTAACCTCTGGTGTCTCTCCTGTTATATCCCTCAACGCACTAGCGCCAGCTATCCTATTACCTGTACTACCGCCAGAAGATAGTCTGACCCCAGAACCTAGAACCGCTTGTCCTGTTGCGGGGTTGCCGCCAAACATAACCGTAGTAGGATCAAAGCTAACTATTCTTTGTTGTTCAGAATCGTAGTATTGTCCACCGGATGCCGCAGCTTTTACTTGCTCTGTTGCGTATTGACCAAGGCCTTCTGCCATATTTAAAGCTGACTTTGCTACGGCTGCTTGTTCTCCAGCGTCACCAAAGAAAAAATCACCTACAGCGTTAAGAGCTGACTTAGTTCCTCTTACTAAAGGCATATACTCCATACCAAACTCTGACTCTCCGTACTGAGCTGGTATCGTCTTAACTTCTTGCTGCATATTTCCTCTGGGACCAAAAGAAATATTTCCTGTAGGAATGGTTTGTTCTGGGCTTATGACTTCTCTACGAAAGGGCATAAACATATCTGTTAAGCCTCTATCTCCACCGTAGTCATAACCAAACTCAGGCTTCTCAGGAGGATTAATGCCTCTACGTTCTAACTCTTGTATTGCTTTTTGTTGCTCTTCTCCAACAGACAACGGGTTCTGTTCTGTATAACCAGAAAGTTCATCTAAGTCTCTTAATGCACTGACAGGTTCAGCCACCGTTATTTCCTCTAAACCAAGGATAAATAGACTCTGGTACATCTTCTATGTTTTGTAAAGTGTCTCGGCCCATCGCAAAAGGAACGCCACCACCTAACTGTTTACCTCTACCACGATTAGCAATAGTAATCATAATTTCATCTTTAGCTTCTGCTGGACTCATTCCCTGTCTTGCAAGCTCTAAACCAAATTCATTATTAATGTAATCAAGATACTCTGTTCTTGGGTCACCACCTCTCATCATTTGCTGCATCCCTTGAAAATGCTCTTTAGCTTGAGCGCCAAAGCCAGCCAGAGGATTCTGTCCTGCGTAATAAGCAAATAGAGCATGATTAACTATATTGAATATCTCTTCATCGCCTCTGATACCTGTGTTTTGCCTGTTCATCTCTCCTTCTGACGGAAGTACCAACTCAACTCTAGAGTTTTTTCCTATTAAACCAGCATCTACCATCTGATTAGTAAGCTCTACTGCCTCTTGAGATATAGCAAGCTGTCTTGCATCATCAAAGCCTAAAGCTTCAGCGCCTTTTTTTATTAAAGATTCACCAGCATCACTTAAATACTGTTTAAATTTATTGTCCACCGTTAGCAATCCTCATAAGGTCTGGTGTACTCATACTTCTCATTCTGCTTTCGTTTTGCATCTCTTGTATTTTTCTTTGGTTGTCTATCTCTTCACCAAAGGTCTTAACATCAGTGTTATCTATAGCTGCTCCTGCTTTCTCTGCATCTACTTCTACTTTGAGCCTGCTAGTCTGAGCATTAAAAATATCTACCTGACTCTTTGCCTGCTCAACTACAGAAGTGTTTTGCATCTTCTGAGCCTCAAGCTGTATCCGCATAGTTTCATTCTGGACTTTCTGTCCTTCTATCTGCGCTCTTAATTGCTCTGCCTGAGCCTTACCCATTTCTGCCTCTGCTATTAACATGGCAGGATCAGGTGCTGGAGGTTGTTGTTGAGCCTGAGCCATAGCCGCTAACTCTTCTTGGGTCATTTGCGACTGAGGTATCATTCCCTGAGAAAGCATTTGCTCTCTCTTTCTGTCAGAGATTTGTTGAGCTGACGCAGTAGAAACATTATCCAATAAGACATCACCAGCAATCTGCAAGATAGTAGGATCAATCTTTGCTATCTCAATAATAGTGTCTATTGTCTCTTTCTGTCTGTTCTTAAAGCTTGCTCCAGCTCTTACGCTTACATCGTAAAGGCCTATAGATAGATCATTAAGTGTAACAACCTCTCCAGTTTGCTGGTCAATTTGTTGCGTGTTGATCGGGGCTACATCATAGGTTTGATCTTCTTTGAGAATCCTAACCGTTCTTGCTGTGTTGTATACCTTTGGAATAGCCTCTACCAATATACGGCCAGTTGCTCTTATGCCTGTTTCTAAGGCACTGAAATACTTGAGTGTAGAATTGTCTCCCTTGTTTTGTAATTGCTCAATTGCTACACCACTTTGCAAGCCGGGATTGTCTCCCATGTTTGCAGAGTACATTCCAGAAGCGTAAGTAATCATGCCCCTCATAGACTCAGAGATTGTTCTTAGCCCCGGATTAACTATTGCCCCGCCTACTTGCTGAGGTATGCCCGGAGCATCTGGATCAGGATTGTAGAACTGCACAGGCTCAGAGTTAGTGTTAAGAGTTGACAGACTATCTTCGTGACCAGAGGCCTGAGCTGGGGTCATCATAAACTTAGCTCTAGGCGCTAAGGCTCCTTCTTCAATCTCTCTGCTCATTGAGTAGTTCAATACTCTTTGAGGATCAAGAAGTTTTTCTACTACACCCCAATAGATAGACTTGTTCTCTGTAATTCTGTAGTTGGCATAGATAGGAACAACAGGCATTCTGCTAAAAACTGTTTCTGATTTATCATCTAACCAATCTTTTGCGTCAAAGAATCTGCTGCAAATTGTTTTCTTAACTCGCTTTCTTCTTTGTATCTCATTAACTCCCATTGCTTTGAATTCATCTTTCAACTTCTTTAGATCATTGTCAGCTTCATGCACAGAGCCATTATCAAACATAACTAACTCTCTATCGGATTCTTCACAATAGATAAACTCACCAATAACAATAACCTCAGCCTTGTCATAGTAAGCATCACCATCTCTGCCTTCCGATACGCTTTCTTCTGATCCATCAGGCCATCTGCGTTGGTACTCTTCTTTGCTTACAGCGTGTAACACAAAGCAATAACGACTATCAGACTTGTCTTGTTTTTCTGCTGCTGGGTCAAAGAAGACTCTATCAACAGCGTTGCCTATCTTTTCAATGACTAAGTCTTGCTCAAAAGAATCATCATCAATGTATTTCTGTGAAACTCTCCAAGCATCAAAGCCGCCTACTACCATTCCTCTAGCTGACTCTGAATAAACATCTGAAGCGTCACTCATCGTTTCTATGTTGCGTATGATTCCATCGTAGGTGTTTGCAATGGGTTGAGTAGCATTACCGCCAGCAGGCGCAATCTTTACATCAAACTCTGCCTGTGTTATCTCTGAACAGATTTGATCCACAATAGGGTTAACAAGATCAAACGTATAGCGTGGCTTTTTCTGATTCTTTGCTTGGCTTAACCACTTAGCTTCCCACTGTCCATCTCTCTTGTCTAAGAACAGAGCGCATTCCCTAGCCTGATCTCTCATATCTTGGTCAGCACTTTGAGACTTAGTCAAAAGGTCTTGGACGTAATCGTGTTCTTTGTATTTCTTTGAGGAGTAAGGCTTATCGTCTTTGTATTTCATTAGTCATTCCATCCTGCAAAATTTATTTTAGTAGGAGCCGCTAATGTCTTTGGCCTGTAGCAAGCCATCATCAGAGCATCACCCATGTTTGGAGATGGAAGCTGATAAGGCTTTCTAGCCATCTCTACCTTAGACATAATTTGTATCTTCCCAGTGTTGCTACGCTTCAAAGGAATACGACAAACCTCAGACCTAATCTGATCTAGGTTAGATATACTTGAGGATAAGCTAATTTGCTCCTCCGGGTCTACATATTCTCCACGCTCAACTGCACGATAAGTGTTGTAGAATCTGTCCCGCAGCCGCCACCAATATTGCGCTCTCTTGTTAAAAAAGGTTTCTCTATTTGTTTTGTTCTTTGTCTTCCCGCCTTCAGTATAAGGATGTTCTGGCTCTTCTACTCCCTCTGAACCCTTGAACATAAAGTAGTCTATGCCATTCTTGTTAGCTAAAGCATTGTCTACTTGCCGTTTAAGACTAACACCTAAGCCATCGCAATCCCAAACAAACCAGTCAGCTTGGTTCTCTAGCGCCTTATCTAGCGCCCAATCCATTCCATCTGCTGCCTCTCCGGTTACCATCTCACTTATATCTAGGATTTGGTTTCCTCTCCTCACACAGAATCCCTTTGAGTCACCGCCTGTGTCTGAAGGGTCGTGGCTGGCTATTATTGCGCCTTCTCCTTTCCATCCTAGTTTGGTATGGGAATCAATAGCTGCATCAAACCACTCTACACTTATCAGGCTGTCTTGGACCTCATCATAGAACTCTCCCTCCCAGATATGTTTATACAGGGCTGCTGACATACTCTTCTTATCATGCTGTCTCTCATCTTCTAGGACCGAAGGGAACTTAGGGTTCTTGTCGTAGTTAACCCAATAAATACAATGCAGATCATCAGAGTAATGCTTGCTTCTCCTTAGCTCTTTCTCAAACGGAGTAAAGAACCTTTGGCTAAATGCATCATTCTTGCTGCGTGGGTTTGCACTGATTAGTATCTGACTCCCTTCTTTTCTCAGCGTAGGAGTTAATGCCTTGAGACTTTCAAAGCTAAGGCTCTGTCCCTCCTCCACCCAGAATAGATCAAAATCATGGTACGACTTTACATTCTCTGGTGATCTGGCTAGGCCTCTAAACACAAAAGCAGTATCACCATTCTTGCGGAAGTTTATCTGGTTGCTTTGGATTTCAAATACATCTTGTAGCCCTTGTCTCTCTATTTCTGAGCAAAGCAAAGAGTACACACTGTCTTGCATGCTGCTCTGGAACTCTCTAAAGCAGGCTGTCTTCTTGCCTTGCATTGCTTTAGCTAAGAGTATGTTCGCTATGCCTACGCTTTTGCCTGAGCCTCTACCGCCAAAGAGAATAAGAAACCTTGCTTTAGACTGAGCAAGTTTGCCTAGCTCTTTGTTGATGACTGTAAGGTTATAGTTCATTAGTAAGGACGCTTTCGGTACAAATCTCTAGGGACAGACATTCGTAAATGTTTTTGGTGCATCCATGCGTCTTTATCTGGGTTTTCCCAATTTGCTACCACTCTGTTATACGCACTATTCAACAAGACATTGGCTTTTAGTCTATCGTTTCCAATTAATTTCTTTTGGCTTTTAATTTTCTTTGACAGCTTTTTACCTTTGAAACCAATTAAATTGTTAAGCCTCAAAGCAATAAGATTGCAGCTTTCTAATCTGTTAGGCATAAGTAGCGCCTTTCGGACCAGCCTTCTTTTTCTTTCTCTTCTCTTGAGCTTTTGCATAGGCGACTGCTATGGCTTGGTTGCGTGGCTTTCCAGCGTTGATCTCTGTACGGATGTTCTTGCTTATGGTTTTCTTGCTGCTACCTTTCTTGAGTGGCATAAATCCTCCCTAGTCATCTGCACCAATGACGGTGATCGTTACCTCTACGTCTTGCTCTACAGGTCCACCACCAGCTCCTGTAATTTCCTGCCTAGATTTCTCAGTCCAATCCATAGTGTGGGAAAGATAAAGCTTCAAGCTTTGAAAGTCTTTGTCAACAATGGCTTTTTCTTTTAGCGTATTTACAGCAAGCATTCCCGCCTTCATTCTACTCTTCGTATAGGCGGTAAAAACTCTCTGATCTCTTTTGAAGATTTCCCGTAAGGTCTTGGCAGTTATAGAAAAATACTCAGCTAACTGGTCGTGAGTTAATACCGGACCTAATTCTTCTATCTCATCTATTTCTTCATCTGTAAACTTACGCTCAGGTCTTGCCATCGCTTCCTACTAGACCGAATCCGGTGAAAGGAATATGAACCACTGGTTCAACATCCTGTGAGTCTCCTCTATCGGTCCTGCCTCCCATTGCTACAGTAAAATCACACTTAGCTAAGTCTACCATTTCTAGTAGATCGGTCCATTGAACTACAAGCAAGCAAGGTTTTCCAGTATCTTCATGTAATCTTCTTGCAGCCTGTAGCTTTGCCAATGATAGCATATACGTTGCATAAGACCCAGCAGGCTTGCTTCTATGCTTCATTTCAATAAACGCCACTATCTCTCTGTCTCTCTCAGCACAAAAATCTAGCATAGACTTTGTAGGCAGTTTGGTTAACTTACATCTCCAAATTTTTTCTAGCCTGCTCTTTAAGAATGTTTCGTTGAGCCTGTCTCCCTCTGTTTCATAAATTGGTCTACTCAAGGCCTTTCTCCTCTCTGACTTGTCTTCTAGCCTTAGCTTGGCGCATAAACTTATAGTCTGAATGCCTCATTTTTTCTTTTTTCTGTACTGACTTTTCATGTATTAGTAGAAAAGTATCGTCTAAGTCTTTGGTTTTCATCAACCTGTAGTCTCTATCTGGTGCGAACGGAGTGTCACCAGAGAACAAGTCAGATGTTTTTAGCCCTACAGCCTCTGCTATAGCTGGAGCCTTAGCACCACAAGCAAAGCAGTAAGCTAGTATTTTGTCCTCAACAATCCTAACCTCCATGCTGGGATTGTTATCATCATGAACAGGACATAGCGCAGTATATTTGTCATCGCCTACTTGTTTAACTTTCTGTAAACGATTCAAGAAGTTATTGACGTAGCTCATGCTCTCTCCTCTTATAATTCTTAATGTTCATATGCTGGATGTAACCTTTGACTTCTTCTGGTATCTCTGTACTAGCTACCCTGTCTAAGCCTTTGGGCCATACCCCAAACTTTTTACGATAAGCCCAGCTAGACCATCCATCCTTATAACCTCGGTTTATGCAATGCCTTATCAAGCCGCTAAGGAAGACTTGTTTGTCCTCTTTGCTAGTAAGCCTGTTAACCTTCACTAGCTCTTTGCCATCATCCTTGAGTATCTCGGCTTTAGGAGGTAGCTGGTAGCCACAGGCTCCGCACGTTCTGCCTTGAAACTGGCTGTAGCATACTGGGCATTCCTGCATCTTGAGTTCAACTTCTGGCTTCTCAACTTTTTCTTTTTCCTTAAAGTTTTGCTCACCTTCATCTAACTCTTTAGGAATAACGTCCTCTGGGAATTGCCCATGCTCCTCCAGATTACCCGCATGATCTAGATAGGTTGCTATCTCTTTGCCCGGATGTATCCGCATGATGCGCCCAGCTCTCTGAACAAAACTAATCAGAGACTTAGTAGGGAAGCAGTCAATAAGTATCTCTGTAGATGGAGAGTCATAGCCAGTTGCCAGCAGTTTTGAACATGACAATACCTTGTAAACTCCGTCCTCAAAGTCTTGATAAATTAGCTTTCTCTCTAAATCATCAACGTAACCATCAATGTGACAGGCTGGAATGCCTGCTTTATTAAATCTCTCTACCAAGTTTTTTGAGAATGTAATGTTAGGAGCAAAGGCTATTCCACGCCTTGTGAGTCCCTTAGAATGCTTCCTGTAGTTTTCGATGATGTCTCCTGACAGAGTATCGTCTTCTAGCATCTTCTTTCCTAGCTCATCAGGGTCGTAGTCTGAACCGCCAGTAGGTAGCGCCCTAGTCTTGATGCCTTTAGTGTCTAGCCTCTTTCCTGCAAAATACTCTACAGGACACAGCCAGCCTTCCTCCATCAAGTCTCTAGGCTTCTTGGTGACTATCAGGTCATCGTAGGTCAGTCCAAGATTTTTGCTGTAAGGAGTGGCGCTCATGCCAATGAAAGGTATGGCATTCCATCTATGCATGATTTTTAAAAGGCCTTTGTACTGAACGTGGCACTCATCAACAATACCAACATCAAACCTAAGCTCCCGGTTGATAGCAGTCTGGACGCTGGCGATTTGAATCTTCTTCGTATGATCAAAAGGTCTATCTGCTTGGATGACAGTGTAGTCAGCCCCCAGACGCTTAAAAGTTTCTTCAGTCTGAGCCAACAGTTTTAATCGGTCTACAAAGAAAATGCCTGTCTTACCTTTCTTGGCAGCAGACATAAGAATATGGCAAGAAATAGCTGTCTTTCCAAAACTACAAGGAGCCGCCAGTATTGGTCTAAGCTTTCCAGACGCTAGGCTGCCCCTCAGAGCAGCTACAGCGTCCAATTGATATGGTCTAAGCTCGGCAACCATTAATAATTCTCCACTGACTCATTGGGATCATAAGGAGGAACGTGAGCATCAACATGGCTGATCATCCAAGCTTTAAGCGCCTTTTGAATTATTGTCTGGAAAGCATTAGCAGCAGACAAAGTATCTCGATCATTTCGCGCCATGTTAACTATTGCCTGCGCGTAATCATGTCCGTCTAAATCTTCTATAGCCTCAAAGAAAAAATCTGTGTCTGCCTCTGGGCCAAAGTACAAGTCTATGCCTGTCTCCATCACATCATCAGAAACTAAATCCCAATCAACTCCATCAGGCTCTAACCAGTATTTGACTTGATCAAAAAAGTTTTCTTGCTTGATTGAAAATGTTTTAGTGGTTGGTGAATAAGGTACTGTTGTCATTTTTTTTCTCCGGGTATGCACATCCTTGTGCTGGTTAGTTTAAAGGTTTGCTACCGCTTCCTCGTCCCACGAAACCCAATACAATTTCTGGTCGTTAACTTTACTGGGATGTGTCTCTATATCCAGCATTCCTTTTTTAACAAGCGAGGCTATTGCACCCCGCATTTCTTTAGGGTCGTCTTCATTAAAGATAAGGTCTATTGATGCTACCATCTCAGTTTCTTTTAATATTTCTTTCAAATTGCACAGCACTTTTGTTTCTAATTCAGTAAATACCGCTTTTATTATTTCTTGTGATTTTGTCATTTTTTTTCCCTGTGTTATTAATCAATATGGTTATTAGACCATACCTAATGCCTATTTGCAAACACTTTGTTAACAATATAATCCTTTATATATCAATAATTTGGTGCGTACTCAAATCATTCGCTAAGAGTACGGCTAACCTTAGCGCGGCTTACTCGGCTGGCGCATGAAACTGGAAGTTTTACGGGTAGATAACCCGCTTAAACTATTGATCCCATCACCAACTGCCAGTGTTTTTCTGAATTTGCCCACCGCTGACTGGGACACGGAGCGTTGCAAAAAGTAATAAAAAAAACGCTCCCATCTTTAAAGCCTGATTTTTAGACCCACGCTCAGGCAAACGTGGAGAACAGGAAATGACTCCTGTGGTCTTCTATAAAACCCATCCTGTCGCAACCATTACTCCTAACAACGCACTTAGGAAAAGACACACTATCATGCTCATTAGTTCTTTCATTGTCCTCTCCTCATAGTTTTCTCCAAATTCTAATTGAATTATCTTCTTGTGTTTGCAACGTCCATTTACGCTTGTTTCCAAACTTATTACGCAAAGCAACGTAGACTCTGTTAGCTTCTCTCATGTCATCAAACGCTACGCTATGTCCTACTTTCATTGGATCTGCCCAAGCATACTTACTTGGTTTTTTTATCCTGCCTGTTGGGAGAGGAATGTTAGTGTCAATTTTCATTAGTAGTCAGCCTCCCAATTCTTAGGTAAAGACTTCCTCCGCTTTTCGCCTAAACAATTCTCTTCCCAAACTTTAGACCTTGCTGCTCTCCAATAATATGTCTTCAATACTTCTCTGGCATTTTTAACGTGCATTTTTATTTTTTCTTGCCCAAACATTGATTTAAATGTGACCCACTTTCTACCCCAAACAACATTGTAAAATCGTGTGCCGTTTTTTAGATTAATGTTTATGCTAAAAGTGTCGCCGCATTTTTGAAACATCAGCACATCCTTATGCTGATAAAAATTGTTAGATTGAATAATTGTCATTTTTTATCTCCTTAGTAGTTTTCTGAATCCATATTGGCTTTTTGACAAAACCAGTAACACCTGTGTTTACCAATATTTGCTTATGCGTCTTATTCTTTTTCTCCCAATAAACATTCTTATCAGCCTGAGCTGCCTTCAAAAGTGCTGAAGCTGTTGATTTTTTGCCTTTCAAAAAAAACGTAACATCTTCATCATCGTCTTTTTTTAATTCCAACAATTTGAGCATAATTGTTATGACTTGCTCATACTGAGAAGGTCTAAACTTTAAATGTTTATCGTACTTTCCAGTGGCTATTACTTCATATTTCATTACTTAGCTCTCCAAGAATGCGTCACAACTTCTTTTACATTGGTATGAGCTGTAATAAATTGTCTGCTAAGTTTTGCTTTTGCAGATTTTGTATCAAAAATTGCTCGGTTAGAAACTGAGACAGTAAGATCAAACTCTGTGCCTTCATAAGTGCCAGCACCGTTTGCCTTAATGTTGTTAAGCAACTCAGTATGAGCTTTTTCAAGCTTCATTTTTTGAACTTTGATTTTTGCTAACTGGTCAATCTGTTGTTGTAATGTCATTTTTTATCTCCGTTTTATTTAGTTAATATAAGCATTATACATACTTTAAATCTATTTGCAAACACTTATTCAACTGCCTTGTCACTTGCCGTAACTTAACACTACATATTGTATGTAATCAAAAAGAGCTCAGGTTTTTAACCACTATATGTAGTATGTGATTTTTTTTATGCCTATGCGGAATCTGAGCTTTGGAGGCAACACTCACCCTACCGCTAGTGCGGCAAGGCAGCGTTATCATGCCCACGCTTTCACCCTCGCATGGGAGGTCTTGTACGCCACTACAGGCTACAAGCTGGTAAAATTACGGTTGCAGTACCGCCTCTGTGCGCTTTTACCCGCCAGCAAGAGCTGACCACTCATGGCGCTTTAACGGCAGGATTTCCAGAGAACCCTCAGATTTTAAGAGCCGGGTGTCGCTTGCGCGGACCATCGCTCTACCTACCGGACTACCGAATTTACTCCTGTCAAAAATTTAATGCAACACTTTTTTAGATTACAGTTGATTTGCATTTTGCACACAGCTTTGGTAGGCTTGGTTTTTTAAGGAGAAAATTATGGCTAAAGACATTATGGCAATTCGGCAAAGAATGCAGGAAAGCAATGACGATAATATGGTTTCCATTGAGGCACAGTTATCAGATGAACATTTACTGTATCTCTGGGAAGTTGTTAGCGCCGTTGTTGACAACACAAAAGATGGAAAGGTTGATTTTAAAAAAGCCTCTGAGCAAGTTGGTGATGCGCCAGAAAACTTGCCCGGAAGTTTGAATTTAGTAAGTCTGGACTCCACCATCAAAGATATTTCGGATGAACTAAAATCTTAGGGAGAAGAGTATGCAAGACGGAATATTTTGGTCTAGATTTTTTAAAGTAAAATCTAAGATTCATGCTCCAAGTAAAGATGGTAGCAATGATTTTGCAAATAACCATAAGTACACTAAGTTGGAGACTTTGCTAGATCACATTACCCCAGCCTTACAAGAAGAGAATATCTATTTTCATTTTGAAGATGTTAACTCTGAAAATCAGGCTGGCGTTACCTGTCACTTTAAAGTTGTTTTGTCTGACTCAATTGTATCTGAGTACAGTCAGACTACGACAGTTGATAAGGGTAAACGTGATCCACAGGGAACTGGTAGCTGCTACACCTATTGCAAGCGTTACCTCATGCTCAGTATGTTTGGATTTGGTGACCCTAGCAACCGAGATAAATGGGTATCGACTGATGATGACGCTCACTATGCGACTAACGCCAAAGTAGATACTAAGAAGCTACAGGCTGAGTGCAAGAAGGCTGGCATAGAGGAGCAGTTGATATTTAACGCTGTAGGCATTAAAAGCTGGGAGGATGCTACAGATAAAGACGTAGCGGTTATTCAGCAGCGCCTAAAAGACTACAAGGCAAGGATGGCTGCATGAGAGTATTTGACTGTGTGCAGGGAACTCCTGAGTGGCTGGAATGCCGCTTAGGGTTTATCACAGCATCTCAGGCCTCTAGTTTCTTTACGTCTAAGGGTGAAAAGCCTACCAAAAGCGTAACTGATAAGGCTATAAACCAGATTATAGGCGATAAACTAGACCGTTTTTTGGTGGCTGGCTATGAATCTCAGGCCATGAAAGACGGTAAAGAAAAGGAACCGCAGGCTAGAGCCACCTCAGAGCTTCTCTTAGGCGTTCAATTTAAGGAGGTAGGGTTTATAGCCCATGATGATTACGACATAGGATGCTCTCCTGATGGACTTCTAGGAGATACTTCTGGCATAGAGATAAAGTGTCCTCTAAAGGCTACCCACGTTGGATACCTTAGATCAGGAAAATTACCCACGATATACGTTCAGCAAGTACAGCTTACAATGCATCTACTAGGCCTTGATAGCTATTACTGGATGTCCTACTACCCTACGCTGCCTCCTGTGTTAATTGAGATTAAGAAGGATCAGGAACTGCTAGATAAGGCGTGGCCCTTATTGGTAACCGCAGCTAAGACTATTACAACTGAAACGGAGAAACTTGATGAGTTACGAAACTGAAAAAACTTTTAGCCTAAATCCCTGCAAAGGGTTTCAAGGAAAGATGGAGGTAACTGGTAAAACTGTCTATCTTTCTGGAGTTGAGAAGAATACTAGGGATGGCAGGAAATGGCTGCAAGTTATGGCAGATGACCTTTCTTTTTCTTTTACTTTAAGTATTTCCAAGTATGATGATAAGGCTTACTTTGGAAAAGTAGATATTGAAGGACAGACTTTTAATCTAAAAGCCGCTCAGAGAGAAGGCTCTAATGGAATGTTTATTAGCGGTTGGCAGGCTCAAGATAAAGTTGCAAACAACCCTCCTCCAGAAGCAGCAAAGATTGATCTTGATTTAGAGGACATACCGTTTTGAAAATTGATGCTATTGCAAAACCTATTTCCAACAGAGGTAGAAAACAAACCAGCAAATACGTTAAGCAATTTATAGCTTTAAAAAAAGGCGGCAAAGATTGTCTGTTGTTTGATTCACATCATGCTATGAGAAGTGCGTACTACGCTATATATGCTCATTGCCAGAGGAGGGATGTTAGTTACAAGCCTTTCTCTAGCCCGGTGGAGGATGGTTTTGCAATTTGGAAAACCTAGAGTCTACGCTGCACACATTTGCAGCCTAAAGACCAGAGAAGAGCGAGTGGAGGCTTTGGAAAAAGTGCCAGCCAAAATTCGTTCTTGGGTTAAATTTTACGTTGAGGACGCTTATGTCAAACGAAACATTCAAAGAGCTAGAGAAAACAACACTTGAGTTTGCTCAGGCTGAGTCTGAGAAAGTTTATTTAATGGAGTACAGAAAGTCTTTGAAGGCTATACTAATGGCTAAAGCTGAGGCTAATAATCCCAGCCTTGCAATAGCTAAACAAGAAAGAGAGGCGTATGCTGACCCGGAGTATATTGAATTTTTAAAAGGCCTTAAAGTTGCTGTAGAAAAGTCTTTGTCTTTAAGGTTTAAAGTAAAAGTTATTGAGATGAAGTTTGAGTCTTGGAGAAGCAAGCAAGCCACCAGTAGAGCAGAGATGACTTTAAAATGAGAGTTAAGATAAAACCTTCAGACAAATGGTTTTCTAGATGCATAAGAGAAAGAACCGGATGGACCTGTGAAGTTTGCGGATCATCGCATGAAGAAGGTTCTCAAGGACTCCACTGTAGTCATTACTTTGGTCGGAGAGCAAATTCTTTGAGGTGGTCCAAAGACAATGCATTTGCTATGTGTTTCGGTTGTCACCAAAAGCTAGGTGGTAACCCTGATGACTTTAGGCTGTGGGCAGTTAATAAAGTTGGTCAAGGCATGATAGACATTCTCAGAGAGAAAAGAGAAGACATAAGCCGCGCCAAAATTTTTAAGAAAAACGAAAAGGAAGTTGCCAAACATTATAAAACTGAATATGAGTCTATGTTAGAAAAAAGAAACGATGGAGAAACAGGAAGGATAGAATTCCAAGATTACTTATGAAAGATGATCTGTTTTTTTTCAATAATGTTTTTGAAACTCTTAATACTCTAGGAGAGTTTAAGGCTATAGAAGATATTGATATACAGAAATGGTTTAATAAAATATTTGAAGATGTTGAAAATAAAAAAAGTAAACTATCAGACCCTGATCTAACCGTTATAGCT
>UEXM01001690.1_pt1 | contig 17676 bp, 29 predicted proteins | sample 1796661 | NCBI WGS metagenome assembly UEXM01 (sample SAMEA4772469, study PRJEB27181) | metagenome | reverse complement strand
GGATAGCGCTTGCAATCGGCCGGTTTAGATTGCCTCTGTTGTCAACGCCATTGGCGCCGGGCTTGGCGACTAGCCGCCGCATTACCGGGATGAATCCGTGCGCGTCGTGATATTCCCAAGACTTAGGAAAGACCACGTAAACGAATCGCGCTTGCGGGCGCTGCTTATGGACCGGTAAACCCGAGCGCGTCTCTACGGTCTGCACATCCCGTTTCGGCTGGGTCAAGTGAATAGTTTGGCTCATGTGTTCCCCTATGAAAAAGGGACGACCGCACAGGAACGGCCGCCCCTATATTGATTAAACGTCGCTCTTAAGCTCGACGCCAAGTGAGTCTTGTGCTTCGCTTACAGCCAAAAAGCACGATGCAACAGCCGATGTAAGGCCATTGGTCGCATCTCGATCGGCTTCGATCAGCAGCTCGCCAGCATCAATCAAGATGTTTGCGGCTGGAACGTGCCCTTGGAGAGCGCGAACAGGTGCCATAGTGTAGGCGAACGCATCCTTAGCGAACATAGCGCCAGAATAGTGCGCCGCTGTGTCTACAGTTGGGCAGCTATCTGATTGCCAGACGTCGATTCCTTGCCAGTTGCCTTGGTAGCCGGGACCCTTAGCTTCGAGGATTCCAGCGGAAACAAACTCAAGAGCTCCGGTCTCTGCGCGCAGAGAGGTACGGAAATCGTTCATTTGCTTAGGATGGATCACGAGGCTGTAGGGTGCTTCGGCACTCGACGCGGCGCCCGCAAGGTTCAGTGTGTACATGGCGCTATAAACGTCATCTACAGTCAGAACAGTGCTTGCGGTTACGTTGCTTGACAGGCTGTTGAACAGTGAAGTCAAGACGTCAGTCACTGTGATTCCGACACCGTCGGCCAGAGTCTGGACGATAGCGGCAGCATCAATAGGACCACCAGAGACACCGAAGAGATCGGACATCTGATACTTCCGGAGGTAGCGCGCGATCTGAAGATCGAACTTTCCAGATCCGTAAGCGCTGTTTGATGCGCCGCCAACAGTCTCAGATGTGGCAGCAGCAAAGGCACCGGGCGCACCATCGAGGGTGACGCTCATAGTGTCCGAGCCAGCCATGCCCCAAGGCACTTCGGTCATCACTGCGCGAAGGTCTGTAGGATCGTGGATCTTCTCAAAGAGAAGTGCAGAAAGCACAGAGGCGACGCGGCCACCTGCACTTGAGAGACCAGTAAAGGTAATTTCGTTAGCCATGGTTTTTTAGAACCCTCATTTTTTTTGTGTTGTGAGCGTAAACACTGGCTAACGGGCCAGAGAACCGGGATCGCTCTTGTAAAGTGTCCCGAAATGGGACTATTTTATCAAACCTTCAGCCCGTAGCGTAGCAAGGATCGAATCCTTTTGCGCTCCAAGGCCGCCCAAATTCTTACCGCGAATGCTTGAGATCTCATCGTTGCTGAACTGTCGGCCCGTGTGCGCGGCCGGTGTAGAGGCTCCTGCATTGGGGTTTGCGTCCAGCGCTTGACGGACTGCAGCCAATAGCGCGTCAGCTCCTTGAGGCTCCGGCGCGGCGGCTGGTTCTGGCTGTGCATTTTTTGGCGTGATCCGTTCAAAGTGTACCGAGTACAACGGATCATCCTTGGAGACGTTTAGCCAGTCTTCAAAGGACGGACGCTGGTCCGCTGGCATCTCTGCGACTGAGTCTGTGTATTCACGGCGAAAGAAACGGCGCACGCTCTGAGCTTGGAAGCCAAGGCTAATCAAGTGCATGTCTTGGCCGTGCTGACTTTGAATCTGACCCAGGCCGCTCTTAGTTTTTTCGTATTCGCCCTGCAGCGATTGCAATTGGCTTTCGAGCTGCTGCGCGCGTGTCTCTGCGGCCCTACGCCGATCGCTCTCCTCGCGTAGCCGGAAAGATGGCACGGTCGCCGTCTCTCCTGCTCCATTGCTTGATCTGGCTTTAGGCGCTCCGGTCTGCACGGTCTCGGGCGCTGTCGTTTCTTCGCTCATGTTTTCCCCTGCGGCTTTATTCGCCAGCCGTTGGCGCTGTGGTTGTTAGAATCTGCTGTAAGCGGTCAACACGCAATAGGCGTTCGATCGCTTCCTCGTCACTTTCGATCTCTGGGTGTAGTGCTCGCACAGCATCGACCTTAGAAATCAAACCCATCTCAAGCTCAGCCTTTACCATTTCGGCCTTAGCTTTGCGTTCCTCGTTGGACTCGTTGACTCCTCGATAGTCGATCGAATAGTCAGCTGGGTCCGTTGGTAACGATTGGCCGCCGTATGAATTGGCAAGCTTTGCAGCAATCGACAAGAGCAAGCGATCCGAAGCCTTAAACGCTGGCTGGCGCGCTTTCATGATTCGCCGCATACCCTGACGGGCAACAACGATTGAATAGCCGCTCTGTGCGCCTGTCACCTGCAGATCAGAAGGATTCAAGCCGGCATAAGTGGCCAGCCCGGTAGCATACGTCTGCAGAGACTCAGCCGCTGATCTGGGCTCCATGCTGGGTTGTAGAGCTCCGATCGAACCCGTTCCAGGTCCAGCGCTTCTAAACTTCAGGATCGACTTGCGATCGATAGGCACGACATCGACAGAAACGCCGGCGATGTTCTTAGTGATCCCGGCTTGCGTATCTACGTCCAACGCGTACCGCTGAGGGTGCGCACAATTCTGGTAACCGTCGCACCAATGAGACCAAAGAGCAGCCAGCCTAAGCGAACCGCGCACCAGCTCAATACCGTCTCTGTAGTTCCAGAGTCCAGCACCGATTGTCTTGTGATAGATGACATAGGGCAGGACTGGCGCGCCGTCGTGCATGTACGGATACGAGCCGACCAAGTCGGGCGCGAATTCCGCCGTTGCGTCTATGCGCTGTCCCTTGTCGCCTACCATCTCAATACGGAAAACGGGCGCGGCTGGGTCTGATACGTCCCAGACATCCCAACACCATACTTGCTCATACGTGCCAGGACGCACGCGCGGCCTCAGCTCTTCGATCGATATGGGCTGATCTGGCATTGCTGGATCGGGACGGGCCACAATCATATCCGGCGAAACTGGTCTATAGGTCGCTTCTGTAGCGCCTCTCCACCATTCCCAATCAATCCTCATCACGGCTTCATTCATTCCCAGCGTGAGCTTCTCTGTCTGCTGCTGCAGAGGCCATAGACGCGGCGTGACAATAGCGGATAGGTCGGCGTCTCTGTCCTCTACCTGGACCCTCGGTGAATCGGTGTAGAGGTTAGCCAGTTGCTGGACAATCATGCGCAACGGGTTTCGGCTCATGTCTGGGTGAAACTCCAAATCGGCCGCTATCTCTCGAGCAAACAGCCGCCGCAGCTCGTCCCGTAGATCCTCGATATGTGCGCCCGTCAGGAGCCGATAGCGCAAAGCCTGCTCGGCCCATCGGTCACGGTCTTCCTGGATCTCTGGTTGGATACTGCTAGGCGCTGAATACATTTCTAACCCTTCCGGCGGACCCAGCCGCGCGCGTGCATGTCTTGCGAAGTTAGCACCATTGAGTCACCGTCCATAGCCCACACCTGACATCCGGGCGGAGGCTTGGGCGCTGTCTTGCCTTTAGCGAGCTTGACGATCATTACCGAGCCCGGCCCGATCTCGAGCTGCTCTGGTTTCGTTTTGGCTGCGGCTTTCTTTTTCGTTGGCATAATTTCCCCTAAGCTATCAGCATTCGACCATGATCGGCGCCTGCATCTGGCTGCAAGTATACGTCAGCAATGTAAGCGACTGCGTCGTATGGGTGTTTTAGGTCGTTATTTTCTCCGCGCCAATGGCGCAAAGTATGGATCAGCGCTGTACAGCCCTCATGCACGAAAAAGCGCCCGTCCACACAAGCCGCGTTTAGCATTCGCGCTCTGGCCTTGACGCTCCCGCGTCCCTTGTATGGAACCCGGATATCGAACGGCGCACGGCTAGAGCCGACCAAGTCAGCAAACGCACGCTCCAGCATATCGTTAACGCTTAGACCCATACCCATACGGCCCGCGCTGTTTGAATCTCCCCGCGCGTTGTCTATGTGCTGAGGCTGAACGCCCCACTTGGCAAGCATCTGCAATACGTGCGCGGCTTCCTCTTTGGGCGTGTTTCGCTCTTTGCTGACTGTCTCACCCAATACATAGAGACGCTTTCCGCGCTGTGCGACTAAGTAACAAACAGACGACCCAGGCCGTTCGCCATGGTCCCAACCAAGGCCGACCGAATCGACTTGCTTAGGTGCGGCGTCGTCGTCAAACAGGCAAGACTCAGTGAAGCCAGGGATCCAGCGTTCCATGCTGACGCCATCCCATTTCGCTAACACTCGCTGCTGATACTCCCATGGGCCATAGCTGGCGATCTGCGCTGCTATGTCCTCCGGCGTTCTGTGCGGACAGTTGTCCGCGTTCAGCTCTACCCGTTGCACGTCCCACGATTCGCGAGGGTCTTCGCCGGTCTTAGGGTTGCCCTCGACATGGTCGCGGAGCCAATCCACCGGGCGCCCTATTGGCGTAAAGCTCATGAAACACGGGCCGCCCCTCACCGCCAATCGGGATCGGGCTTCGGAAAAATGCGCCTGTTTGGGTACCTCATCAAACAATAGCCAATCGATGGTTGCGCCACTGAGCGCGATCAGCTCTTGAGTGCCTGACTTCCCAACAATAATCGCGCCATTACTTAGCCTGATCATCTTCGAGCCCATGAAGGTATACCCTCTGGCGTCGTCGTATTTCGTCCGCTCGTCAAGGATTCCGGGCGGCTGTAGCGCTTTCATTTTGCGGCTAATGTTTGGCCAACCGGAGCGAAGGTCAGCGCATACAATCCAGCCGATCGAATTAGCGCCCGGTGATACTCGAAACGGATGGCGACCTAACGATAACCACCAAGCCTCTGCGCTCAGTGCTACCGACTTTCCGATCTGGTTTCCAGCGATGAGAAACCGCCGATCGTGCTGGGACATATGGGCGCGTCGCTGAGCTGGTGACATGCCGCCCTGTCCAGGCTGTGCGTGTTCATATTCATACAGCGGATCATTCGCTATCTGCTCTGCAACCCGTGCGACTAAACCCAGATCGAATTTCATTTAGCGTTGCTAGCGTTCTTCAGGTTTAGCGCGGCGAGTATCAGATCCTCGGGCAGCTGGGACACGTGCTCAATGACAAGCGCACGCCCGTCCTCTGCTGCTGGGTCTACCATCTCCATCTCCTGCGCTGGCTTGGCTTCGAGCTGTACGACGTTGGGCCTGATGTACCTATGCCGGCGCTCCAGCATCCAGGCTGCAGCTTGCCAAGTGCCATCGCTCGCGGCGTCATCGATACACAGCAAACAGCGCGCTGCGTTGTCAGCCTCTGCGGCTTTTACTGCGTCCCTAAAGTCTAAGTATCGATCCTCAGCCTCCGGAGCTTCTGCGCAGTCCATCCACTTATAGAAAGTAGAGCGCCCGATCCCCGCGTATTGCGCGGCCAGCTCGTGTGTCATTCCCAGCCTTAAACCTTGGGAAATCCGATCAATGATCTTCGGTGTGCATTTGCTTTTTCTGCCCAAGTTATCGCCCTCGGTTCAGCGGTTAGAGACCGGCTTAAAACCGGAATGCTTGCCCATATTAGCACGTTGACGAGCTTCCCGATCGGTGATGGCCTGCGGCGTGTTCCTTTCGATCTCTGTGAGAAACGGCCGATCGTGCGTCGAATGATAGACGGCTAAGGTGTAAGGATTCGAGCGCAGGAAATCGACGAACAGATCAAAGGGCTTGTAAGGTCCCATTGCTAGCCGAGCTCCAGCAGGACACGAACAGGCCGCCGCGTAGGCTACGCACTTAGCGTTCCCGCCGTGTTTATCGCTGAAGTGGTGCGCTACCTCGACTCGGCCCGTGTAATCGCACCGCTTGCATCCGGGCGGCTTGTCTGGCTCTCCCTGAGTCGGAAAGCTCTGAATAATGCCGCGCAGGTTTGCCACATTGGGCGCGCGGGTATGCTCTCCAATCCAGCGCTTAACTGCTGCCACAACGATCTGATCTGGGTATTTCTGGAGACCGTGCGACCATGTCGCGGCGTTGTCCTCTGCCCACTTCGGATGCTTTGAGTAGTTGGAGGCGATGCGTTCGAGCATCCTCTGTACGGTGTTTTGTGTGGCCATGGTTTAGCTGTTCCCTGGTTGTTGAAAGGCAATGATATTCCCCTGCTCGTCAAAGGCATCATCACCGAGATTGAAAATATCGAATTCGGGATCGTTCTTTTGTTCCGTAGCGGGATCCCATTCGGCTGCAAATTGAACATAGGTCGAACACTTGGACGCCCTAAAAAACGTTTCATAGGTCGCGTGGTTGTTTTCCCTGAGGAACAGCGCACGCGGGTGACTCGACTCCCAGAGCCAGCGCCAAGCGTGGATCAGCTCCTTTTCTCCGTGCTCAGATATGCGCGCTCTGATCGTGCTGTGACGCCGTCCCATTTTGATTCTACGGGCGTTTGGAACCTTAGCCAGCCTGAGACCCTCCATAGCATCCCAAAACGCAGCATAGGCGATTCTGGGTGCTTTCTTTGGCTGTTCTGGCTGTGGGGATGCGGCCGCCTTCGACTCCGGCGCGGCCAAACCGGTTTCACCAACCGGAACAGCGGTGGTTGATGAAATCCCTTCGGGGGAATCTATAACTGGTTCGATAAGTGGGCTTATCGGACAATAGTTAGTTGTTAGAGATGTATTGTCTTGTCTTGTATTGTAATTCCCCGCGCGTGATGGCTGGATCTTGCTGGAATCTGTCCGGAAAGTGGCCGGATCGGTTCCGTAAGTGTCGGGAATTGTTCCGGACAGGTGGCCGGTAGCTTTTTGTATGGAGTGGCCGGAATTGTTCCACTCTGATTCCCATGATTTAGCAGAGCTGAGGATCTGTGAGGCTTTCCAGCGAGACCATCCGGCCCACTCTGCCAGAGATCGAGCGGTCCAAGGTGACGCCGTATTGATGCGAGCAAAGGCCGCCATAAAACCCACAATGTCGGGCGCTGGGTGCTTTTTGCTCCATCGCTTGGTTAGGGCGTCGTCTATCAATGCGCGCGGGCACGGGTGCCAATTGTCGGTCACTGTTCGCTGTCCTCTGCAAGTGTAAAGATCTCGATCTCGATTCTGGCTTTACCGTCTTTCTCTGCGTATGCCTTCCCGACTTCTATCAACACGATCTGCGCGTCATTGTCGATAATGTTCCCTGCCTTCTCGATCGCATCGCAGCAAGCTTTCCCGATGTTATCCGCATCCGGCCGCGTACATTTCCAAATAAGCCCAGGCGGATCCGCAGCTCGATACATATGCTTAGGCCGGCTGTGAACCGCTAAGATCGAGACCATGACCGGCTCGCCTGCTTTGGCGACGGGCGGCGTACGCACAGACAGCTTGCCGCGCAGAATGAACGCCAGCTTTTCCTCAAATCGCTTGGTTTTCTCTGGCGTGTACGTGTGCGAATACCGACCACGGCGAACGGTACGCGGGCGGCCCTTCCCTATTGGCTCAATCTCTACGACGTCTCTATGCGCCAATACCCAATTGTCAGGAAGCATCAGCCAGCCTATGAGCGGCGCAGCTGGCCAGATAGCGCAATTCTCGCGCCTGCTCCTCTGTGCATCTCAGCGCGTTTATCAGGTGCTCGAATTGGCCAGCGGTGGGTATCCACTTCCCAGCCTCTAAGCGCGACAGACGGCCCTGTGACATGCCGACAACGTGCGCCAAGTCTACGCACACTGCAGACTGTGTCAGGCCGTTAGCCTTTCGCATTTCTGCTACGGCCTTTCCGACTGTTTCGTATTTCTCGATTTGCATTATTTTCTCCAGGTTGCTTGCTTGGCATATGCTCGGGGTATATGTACGTCAAGTCAACTCCAACAATGGGAACAGCAAATGACGACAAAGCAAACCAAGACATTAGCGGAAGCGCTGGCAGCAGCTCAGGCGCAGATGAGCAACGCACAGAAGAACGCCAAAAACCCGCACTTCAAAACCAACTATGCCGATCTCAGTGCCGTGCGCGATGTTGTATTGCCGGCGATGAATGAAAACGGGATCGCGGTAGTTCAGCACGTAGACGGATCGGACGGTTCATGTACCGTTAGAACGGTTCTCTATTATGGCTCCGAGTCATTAGAAGCCGGTAATTGCACCCTACGCATTGACGGCCGGAACGCACCGCAGGCGGTCGGCTCAATCACTACCTACCTACGGCGCTACCAGCTGGCGGCCGTTGGCGGCATTGCTCAGGCAGACGACGACGCGCAGAGCGTGCCAGCACAGCGCCAACAGCGCCAACAGCGCCAACCAGCACCCGCGCGCCCCGGTCCTAAAGCATCGGTCGGCCCGTGTCCGTGCCCAATGTGCGGCGGTAAGACGTGGGACAATCGAGCGTACCGGGCATGGCATAAGGAAAACCCAGCCGAGAAGAAACGGCCGGCGCTGGCTTGCAACGATTGGCGGGAATGCAAGTGGACGATCTGGCCTACAGGTGAGGCGGAATCGTTCCTCAAGGCAGGGACAGCAGAGACCAACAGCGAAGGATTCGAAGACGGTCTCTAATGAATACAAGATGTGGCCAACCCTTTCGCCGGGTTCGAAAGCCGCTATCAAACCAACCAGCATGGTCAAAACCCGGCATTCTCAAACAATAGGAACAGCAAATGAATTGGATCGAACTGATAGAAAAAGCGGGCGAAGTAGCACTAAAACTTGAGAGCCAAGGCGGAGAGGATCCCGACGATCTTTTGTCTGAATTTGTGGACGCTTGCGACTCAAAAATAGAGGCTTATTACGCGGTGATCGAGCGCCTAAAAACGAATTCCGATCTACTCAAGAAAGAGGAGCGTCGGATCAAGGTTAGGCGGCAAAGCTTAGACGCGCAGATATTGCGACTGAAACAAAACGCGGTTGGTTTGCTTAGAGCGTCCGAGGTTGTCAGCGGTGAAGCGCGGGTAAACACGGGCCGGATCACTGCATGGGTGCGGTCAACGCCGTCTGTTGAGATTGACGAAGGCGTGACCCTGTCGCCTGAGTTTATGCGCGAGGAGGTCAAGATCAGCGTTGATAAAATCGCTCTGAAGTCAGCTCTCAAGGGCGGCGAAGAAATAGACGGCGCGCGGCTGCGCTACAGCGATTCCATTCAGTTTTCCAACGGTGCGACATGAGTTTTCGAGCAATACCAATGATGAAAAAGGGATCTGTTCGTTATCAGGTGCTGTTGTACCTCTGCACAGATCCGGCCGGGTCTTGGACTCAGAAAGAGATGCTATCGGAATTCGTAGACATGGGGAAAGCGCGCACGACGGTTCTCTATGCGATCCAGAGCTTAAAGCAGCGCGGCCTAATCGATGCAAAGAAGGACGGCCGATCAACGGTGCTGAGCCCTACGCACGCCGGAACCCAGGCGATCCGGCCTTATCTGGCTTCAGCTCTTCGGGCGCAATCATGACCCAGCTATTACTTGTCACAGTAGAGGAGCCATCGCAGCCAGGCGGCATTGATTTAAGGCAATGCGGGATCGATGATATTTTTGATGAGGTAAGCGGCGCGCGTATTGTGTTTTGCGATCCTCCATGGACGTATAGCAATAGTGGAGACAAGACACGCAGTGCGGCTAGTCATTACCCATGCCTGACGATGGATGACATAGTTAGACACGTCCGCAGATCTTATGATTGTGCGGCCGATGATGCGTACTTAGTTATTTGGGCCACTTTTCCGCTGCTGGCTGAATGGATGGCCGCAAGCACAGAGGAGGCCATAAAGTGGCGATATGTGACCGGCGGAGCCTGGGCCAAGACTGGCGCACCTGGAAGCGGTTTCCATTGGAGGGGAAACGCGGAACCCATTCTAATTTACAGGAAGGGCAAGCCGAGACCGGTAACGACTAAGCTTTTAAGATCTACGCATGTCACTGAGCAGCACAGAGGCAAGCACAGCAAGAGCGGAGAAGCTTTAGCGCACAGTGAGAAGCCGATAGCCTACCAGGCCAATATGGTTGAGGTCTGGAGCAATCCAGGAGATCTCATTTTAGATATCTATGCTGGGCTCTGCAGTGTCGGCCGCGCAGTGATGAGAGCTGGAGGCGGGCGCAGATACATAGGCGCAGAAATAGACCCAGAGCGCTACAGGCGAGCCGTAGACCGGTTGGCATTGGACAGGGGCTAATGGTGCTTTATGCAAGCTGGACAGGCACGAAGCGCAACCTGTCGGCGTTGAGGTCTCATGGTTGGGCGCTGCTTATGAGCCCTGACACACTCAAGCGATGCAGGGGCAAGACGCGGCCACTGTGGCCCGATGGAAAGCCCGCGCGATATTGTCTTGATAATGGCGCTTGGAGTTGCCATCAACGCGATCAACCGTTTGACGCGGTGTCGTTTCAATGGGCGTTCAATCGCATAGGTGATGGCGCTGACTGGGTGGTAGCGCCTGACATCGTGGGCGCTGGTGTGGCCTCATTAGACCTGACCCGCGCGTGGCTACCAAGGCTGGCACATGAAAAGGTCTTAATCGCTGTTCAAGATGGGATGACGCCAGCAGATATTGACCCGCTCATGACCGATGGGCGCGGGCTCTTTTTAGGTGGCTCGACGGAATACAAGCTTAGGTCAATGCCGATGTGGGGCGACTATGCTCGGCGTCGGGGTGTTCACTTTCACGTTGCACGGGTCAACACGATCAAGAGGCTGAGGGCTTGTCAGGCTGCTGGCGCTGATAGCATCGATGGCTCGAGCGCTTCAAGATTTGCAGTGACGGCGGATCTATTGCCGTCAGCTCTTAAGCAACAATCACTGTTTGGAGGTGCCTGATGGTGCTGGTGTTATTCTCGGGCGGCGTTGACTCTATGGTTTTAGCCGAGCTTGCCCATTCTCGCGGCCAGCTGGGCTGTTTGCTTTTCATTGCATACAATCAGCCAGCGTCAGGAGAGGAGCGCAGAGCGGCGGAAGATTGGGCAGCGTCTAAGGGCTACCCGTTGACGGTAGTTCACACTCCTATCATGGGGGTACACGAGAAGATGGCAACTGGTATTGCAGCCGATGGGCTGAGGATTCTACCGGGTCGCAATCTGGTGATGCTTAGTCACGCGATCAACGTGGCGACGGTCAAGAAGTGCAGCCACGTATGGTATGGCGCCAACGCTGGAGACAGTGACTATCCAGACTGCTCGAATGAGTTTTTGCAAGCCGTTAACCACGTCGGCAGCGTTGATACTGGGGTGATCGTAGCCGCGCCGCTACTGCTGAAAACTAAACAGCAGATCTATCAGATGGCGGACCAGCTCAATGCAGACATTAGCCAAGCATGGTCATGTTATGAGCCGACCATATTAGGCGAGCAGTGCGGCCTGTGCCATAGCTGCAGAGAAGGAAGGCAGGCCGTAGACCGGCTGGCATTGGATAGGGGCTAATGCCGCTGTATAGCTTTAAGTGCTCGGGATGTGGCCACGTAGTCGAGCGGCTGCAGAAATACGACGATACGCCGCCTTATTGCGGGCCGTGCAATGAGCTGATGCCCGATGAAACGCCGTACATGAAAAGGCAGATCGGCCGCTGTTCATTTGTCCTGAAGGGCTCGGGATGGGCTGCTGACGGATACGCCGGGAAATAGCGCAGACCCGACCAACTGGGGAAATCGATCGGGCCTACTTGTCCCCGTGTGCAAAGTCGGCGACCATTGCAAGGATAACCAATTGTGATCTTTCTTACCGAATATGCTTGACGCGCATATCATGCGTAGATAGTGGAGAGTGTAAGGCAACGAGGCCTTTTAAAAAATGCTCAGTTGAGCACAAGACTCGGAGAGGACGAAATGACAGAAGAACGCGCTAACAGGTTGATTGAATCTGCTAAGACTCACGCCGTGCAATGGATTTGCAACGCAGACAAATATGCGGACCATATGCCTAAGATAAATGGCCTCAAGCGTGGCCAGCTTGATTGTCCATGTGGATGCTCGACGCCTACGTATCTGTACGATTGGAAAGCATTAACGGAGGCTGCATCACAATATGCAGGGCGCGTATCATATCTCGACGCCTACGATGCTAACAACGCACGGTTAACCCAAGATGAGCTGGAAAATATATATATGGAGACTGCTCATGAGGAGTCAATATCCGTGCTCAACCGTTCATATGAGTATTGTCATTCATTGAATCAATGCGGCATACGCGCAATCAAAGTAGGTGGGTGATGGACCTTATAGAATCAGACACGGCTGGGCTGTCTTGGTATGAGTTGTGCGTCCTGAACACTGCTATACGCAGGATGCGGACCAGGGCGCGTAAAGATTACGAGCGCAGCAAGGACAAATGGGGCGAGGATATCCGCGAAAGCTATTCGCAGGGCGCCGAGACTAAGCTCGAACTGCTTGACTCAATAGCAGCAACCCTAAAGCATTTTGAGAAGCGACTTAGGCGGCACTACGGATTGGATGCCGCCGAGGCTTTTCATATGGAAGAGTCTCGAAAGCTACGCGCGGACAAGGTCGTCATGATTTCAATCAACAAGGGATGTGAGTAATGAACACACTTTCAGAAATCATAGCGGGCGCTCTATTAGTTGCCGTCTTTATCGGAGCAATGGCGATATGACCCCGATCAATGATGCCAAGATATCGCACGGCCGCTTGGCTGAGCTTGGAGAGCGTGCCGCCAACCTGCATGAATGGGAAGCGCGCGCGGGTATGGCCATCCTTAGAAGCCCTCAAGACATATTAGACGACGTTGACTGCGTCCGTGTGCTGGCTCACAGCTCAGAGAGCCTCACAGTGTACGATCCGGGCCTTGGAGTGCGGACCATATACGAGCAAACGATCCCGATCGTTGATGTCTCGGATCCGTTCACCTTTGGCTATCTGTTTTCGCTGTGCGAACTGCTGGACGATTTCGCCGCTGATAAGGTCTACAGGCTTTTAGACGTTGGCGATCTGGAGTGCTCTGCGCACGTCATATTGTGCGAGCTTGAGAACCGTCTACCGTTTTAATCGCTGCAGCGCGCGCCGGTCGCCTCGCAAACTCTGGCCATGTTGCCAGTCAGGTTTGAGAGCTGATCGGCGTTTTTCTGCACCATGTTTTCCAGGCGATCAAGCCGCTTCAGAGCCTCTGTCAGTCGCACGGTCTCGGCGCCCTGTTCCGCTTGCTCGACTTCTACCATGCGCAAACGGTCCTCAATCTTTTGGGTGTCGTCAGCGACAGCTGTGATCGTTCCTATGTAAGTACCAGCAGCGATTAAGACTGTGGCCACCGGTATCGCGTATTTCGTTGGTTCCATTACCGGCTCCATTGATAAGTAGCCGCCATTCCACTTCCAATTATGCCCACAATTGCGAGCATTTCAAGGCGACCGAACCACCGTTGTGCATCCGGCTTTTCAAACCATTTGCGATCTCGCTCTTTTGCTAACTCAGTTTTGTACCAGTCGCGCTCCATTTGCAGAATCGACACGTCCAACTGATAGACCTTGTCCGCTGTCTCAGCTCGTGTTTCGACTGCGAGCAGATACGCGAAAGACGAGGGCGGCTCTAATATGCCGGCGCATTTGGCAATCCGGTCCGGGCCTGCAATCTGAAACGGGATCGGCTTTCCGTATTCGATAGCAATTGATCCAGGACACTCATTAGCGATCGGGTCTGGGACCGGTACCGGCTCCAAAGCGAGCGCAGCGCCAACCATCAAAAAAGCTGCGGTCATTTGCGGCGGCCTCTTTGGCGATTGGCGCGATCAACCAAGCGCTGCAGTGCATTAGGCGCCTTTAGATCGCTTATCGTTTCCGTTACCTCGCGGTTTCCCTGCTCAACAATAGCCTCGCGGGCCTCTTTGGCTGCGGGCGATTCTGGGGCCGTTAGCGGGCGTTTTTTGTTCCGTGTTTTGAAACAACGGATCGCGGCCACAATCAAGCCAGCAATTAGAGCGAGCAGACCGAACGGTGCGCTATCAGTCATTTCCTAAGACTGGCTAGTGCCTTCTCTGCGCTATCGCCGGCGATGTAAGCCAGAGCGATAGTCACCCATGCTGTAGAGTCGATCTGCTGCAGCATTAGAAGAGCTGAAGCCGAGGCAAACACCGTTATACGACGCCAGCTGATACGAGACTGTGAGCAAAAAAGGGACTTAATCCCGGTCTTAATCGTTTCCATTTTTCAAAACCTCCAAGAGACAGAAGACTAAAACGACAGCGAAGATCGCCGCCGCCAATGCGCGAGATTCCCGATCAGGTTTCGCACTCATCGATCAAAGCATCCCGAAGCAATGCAGGGTCAAACCCTGGGCAAAGCGTTGGGCCTAATTCCTTGTGTCCGTATACATCCGAAAACCTCAGCCCATACTGCCTGACAAGGTCGCCAACAATTGCCACTAATGCGGCCCACTGTGAGCCCGGTACCGGCGTTCCGTCCTCGAATGACCCAACGACACAGACGCCAATTGAATCGCTGTTGTGGCCCTTACAGTGCGCGCCCGTGCGGTCAATCGGTCTACCCAGTCGGACCATACCGCCGGCCTGGATCACAAAATGATAGCCGACCATGTCAAAGCCGCGCTCTCTGTGCCACTCGTCGATCTTTTCAAGCGATACCGCTGGCGATGCTGAATGGTGAACAATAATCTTTCTAATTGTGCGCATTCTCAGCCCTGGATCAGATATTCGATCAGCGCCTGAGCTGCAGCCGGATCGCTCTGTGCTTGAGTGATTGCGACTGATGGCACCTGAGCGGTGATCACCATCATTTCGACCACGCCGACGATCTCCTCAATGTGTGCGGATTGATCAGCGTGTTCGTTTTCGTTTAACTCTTCGAGTGTCATGGTTCCGCCTATGTGAGCTGAGTTTCGCCGCTGGGGTTAGTGCCGCTAGTCAATACATCGCACTTAAAGTAACAATCAAAGTCGATCGATTGGCCATTGCCTACCGTGCCAGCACGGCCGATTGACACCCAGACATAGAGCTTGTTCGTGCGCGTCGCTCCCCATTTTTGGCTGACTACATAGGAGGCCCGGTCTTGTGACGCGTCCCCGTTGTCATACCGTCCACGGTGAAAGGCCCACTTAGTGTAGGGCGGATCGGCTGGTCTGGTACCTGAAGCGCTTAGCCGCTCATCTCTCGTAATCTCAAAATCGAATTCGAGACGGTTGATCGAGTGCTTGCCAGCGGTGGCGTCGGAGTCTGTAATGCTTCCAAAGTTCGTACGTAAAACGCTTGGATTGCCGTCACTGTTAGAGATGTTTCTAACAATCATGCGCGTGTTGCGGTGGCTTGTATCGTGCGTATTGAGGCCGAGCCCTAAGACGTCTTGCGGCGTTGGTAGCTCTTCGGGATCCGTCATCAGACCCACTAAGCAATAAACGCGAGTTGCTACAGCTGGGCGATTATCTCCGCCGGCCTGGGTTCCTGTAGTGTCCCAGCCAATAGAGGGCAGATGGATATAGCCGTGAAAATAGACAGGCTTTTCTAAAAAGTCGATTGAAGAGCCATCAGCGTTCTTAAGCTCTTTGTAGAATACGCAGCCGTCAGTCACAAGATCGTTATCATCCGTACCAAGATCGGCCTTATTGATTCCGCCTACGTTAGTGATGTTCGAGGCAGTGCCATCGGGATCAAAAGTGGTCCACGTGCCGTCTGTCACGTCAATGCGTGTCCAGTCTGGATCCGTTGCCGCTGGGGCTGCTGCTGCTGATGATGAACCAAATTTAATCGGCATTGTTCAAGCCTCGTAGACGACAAGATGAACAACCGTGGATCCGTTGCTGCTGGCCAGCCATACGCTGTGCGATTGCTTCGAGTTTGGAAGGTTCCAGAAAAACGAAGTATCTTTTGCGACTGGGTAGCCGATCTCAGAAGTGATCACGGTGTTGTCTGTTCCGCCCGAAAACACAACAACGCACGGATGGGATTCGCTTTGAATCTCTACGCTCTTGGCGTTTGACGGGATCACATATTCCTGCATCGTGTTGGGCGTCGCTGATAGCGTCGTCTTCGTGTTGAATGGGTATGATGTCGCGGCGATTGTAATTGCAGCCATTGTAGAGCCCTCCGGTTTTGTTCTATCACACTATACCTTGCGATCGTCGAACGGTAGATCCTCAAGCCATGCAAGGCGAAACCCTACAGCCTGCTCATCAGACCATTCGACGGCCTGAATTAGCATAGGCTGATTATCAATATGGAGGCCTGGATCGGTGATCTCTACGATCATTCCAGCTCGGAGCCAAGCCCATTCGAGACCAGCGACATATTCAAAAAATCGGATCGGCAGACCATAGATCCGCGACCAATACGCAAGCACCTTTTGAGCTTCAGCCTCGGAGCTAATTACCGTCATTTCCGCTTGCTTAGGCGCTGTACCATACCGGGCATGGCTTGCCCGAATATACGAATTCGATTCCTCAAATTCTGCAGATAAAACCGTGGCGCCGATCGGGCCGTCCTCTCTGACGTCTACGCCATACTCAACACGAAACGAATTGCGCGGCTTACGATCTGCAAATTCGTAATTTACGTCTGATGTTCGATCCCAAAGATCGCGATCTGTGTTCACTTTAGCAACCGGATCATTTCCAGAAAGCGAGCGATCAACAATAATCGGATACCAGCCGCTACCAGCGTTCACCATTGATATCGGCGCGAGCGTCAAAAGGTTGGCCCGTAGCCATTCCCAGATCTCGATCGGCTCTGTAATTGCGAAGTCTAATTTAATCTGGTCCAGCTCTTTAAGGACTACACGCGCGCGGCCGCTGTCCCACTCGATATCACCGGCTTGGTCCACGAAGTGTTCCAGGATCTCGCCAGCGCCGCGCATCATCTTTCCCTCATCGCGGATACTTTCGCGGCTAAAGCTTGGATCAGGCCATTTGATATAGACCTCTGCGTCGGTATGTGGAGTAATTCCCCAGGTGGAAGCAATAGCCGAATTGATGTCGATATAGCTGTATACGGTGCCCAGCAGATCGGTGTCAGTCTGCACAGCCGCTGTGATCTGCGCTTTGTTCACGTTTGCTTCTACAGCGATTACCTGAGCAGAGCCGCAACGGTGCCCAGCTATGATCCAGTTGTCTCCGCGTATTGCAGGCGATCCCGGCTTTACATTCCCGGTCAAGCTGTTTCCAGGACGCCCGAAGATCATTGGGTACGATTGCCCTTCAAAGCGAGCGTGCGTGATGTGCGTGCGCGCCGGTCCAGATAGATAGTCGCCCTTGATCTGCAGCTTTTCGGCTGGATACGTCGCAATCGAGTCGTGCAAATTGCTTTTAAGTGAGAACCGGATCGATTCTCCGCGCTCACCGTATGACGGTTTATCTACCAAGCCATTGACGAGGATCGGCCGCTTGTCTGCATAGTCCGTACCCTCTACCCATTGGTATACGCTCGCACGGGCAGAGGTCAGATCGGCGCCCTTGGCTATCAACTCAGCGATATCCACATCAAGATCGGCCTTTATTCTGATCGATCTTTCAGACGCGCCAAACTCGAACAGCTGGACCTCATCGGCAAACGTGAACCCAGCAAGGCCAGCCGAAAACAGGCCGCCGCCCTCGCCGGGTATCGTGATCTCATCGGTGCAGATCCTGAAGTGGTTAGCGGTTCCGATCTCAATCTCACAGATCAGATAGATCCGCTTTCCGATCAAGGTCCGATAATCGAAAGCCTTTGACGCCATCGCTACAGCTCCTCCTCAATCTTAATTGTCGTTGCCGTTGCGACCTCGCCCGCGTTTCCGCCTGCCCA
>UEXM01001689.1_pt1 | contig 17677 bp, 21 predicted proteins | sample 1796661 | NCBI WGS metagenome assembly UEXM01 (sample SAMEA4772469, study PRJEB27181) | metagenome | reverse complement strand
ATACAATGAAAAACTACAAGATCCCCGCGCGGTTATTAAGCGCGGGTATATCAAACGCAAAGACAAAGAAAAACGAATTAAAGACTTTTATACTTTATTTAGCACCCTACACGCAAAACTATAAAGGCGTAAACATCTGCCCGAATGCGTCCAAAGGGTGCGCGCTTGCTTGCTTGTTTACAGCGGGGCGGGGTGCGTTTAATAACGTACAAAGCGCCCGCATAAATAAAACGAATTTTTACATTGAAGACAAAAGTTTATTTATTAAAAAGCTAGCGGGCGAAATAATAAAAGAAACAGCCAAAGCAAAAAAGAAAGGGGAACAAATAGCTTTCAGGTTAAACGGGACCAGTGACCAGGATTTCGTCTATTTGCTGAAAAAATACGCTGGCCTTGATATTGCCGACCTGGCCCCCGTTTCAATTTTCTATGATTATACAAAGATTTTAGGGAAAGTTAAGAAGTATATTGATCATTCAAATTATACATTGACTTATTCCAGGGCTGAGGATAACGAAGCCGAGGCCCTGGAGGCCTTAAGCCTCGGGGCTAATGTGTCCGCGGTCTTCTCGGATCAACTACCGGCCACATACAAAGGTTTTAAAGTAGTAGACGGGGACACGTCCGACCTGGTTATGTTAAACCATAGCGGGGTAATATTAGGCCTAAGGTCTAAAGGACGCAAGGCCAAAGAAGATACAACAGGCTTTATAATTAATAGCAATAAACTAAACACAAAACAATATGAGCAAATCAAAACAACAGTTTGAACACGCGCGCCAATACGCGCGGGAAATAAAAAGACTTTACCCAATTAATACAGCGGTCAAGATCTTAGAAATAAAAGACAGTTATTTCCTAACTAATGAAACAAATTTTAAAACACAGATTAATCAAAAGGATTTTATAAACTTAACAAAATGAAAAACACAAAAGAATTTATACGGGTACCGATTAAAGATTGGGAGCTAATACAAGAAAACAATAAAAAAATAATTAACTCAGCGAATAAAGCTATTAAACTATTAAAGGAACAAGTAAACGAAAAGAAAAACCTACAACAAAAGGAAGTCTTTCGAGATGTTGAATTGTGCGGGCTAATGTTACCACAAAAAGAAGTTGAGTCAATATACCTTGATTTTATAACTACTGACGCTACTTGTTTTGGTGGTGATCAAGATGAGGAACTATATAGATTTAGCGTTAAGCCTGTTGACTTTTTGGAATGGTTTGACAATGAAAGCATTAAACAAATAAAAGACTATATAAATAAAAAGTATTGTACTTAAAATAATAATTGAATAAATTTATAAGAGCCTGGTTTTTAACTGGGCTTTTTTTTGTGGTATACTCGCGCCTCAAAACGAATCAACCAAACGAGAACAGGCCCCAGGAGGCCCCCACAGGGCTTCTAAGGGCCTTAAACACAGGAGCGGTCCCTACCCCCGGCCCGGATATATGCGGCCCGCTCAGAGCTTTAACGTAAAACGGGCTTAATCGGTTATAGTATATTGAGTTTAATAAAATCAACGTAAAATGAGATCGGACGGGTATAGTATATCAGGTTTAATAAAATCAAGCCATTTAGGATCTACTTCAGAAAAAAACATAGTTACCCTAAACCTCTATATTAACCCTCAATAGAAGATTTAATTGTCATTGTTTTCGTTTGTGACTTCACAATTACAATTCTATATTAATATAACTAATTTTTCCATCTTTTGTTTTGGTCTGCTTATGGTACACTGACACTAAATAATGGTTATATTAGTATGAAGCAATTAAAGATAGACATCCCCAAGTCGCTAAGAGGAATTAAGCTTTCAGAATATCAAAAGTTTTATAAGTTATCTGAAGAGAACAAAGATGCACAGGACCCAGAGTTTCTTAATCTTAAGATGCTAGAGGTCTTTTGTGGGCTGACCTTAAAGGAAGCCTACAATATGAAGCTTACTGACTTCAACTTTGTAATTACACACCTCAATGAGTTGTTTAAAGGAGATACTCCTATGATAAGTAGGTTCTCATTAAAGGACCCAAAAGGAGATGAGGTAGAGTTTGGTTTTATACCTAAGCTAGATAACATATCCTTAGGTGAGTTTGTAGACTTAGACACTTATATGTCTGACTGGAGTGATATGCATAAAGCTATGGCTGTATTGTATCGTCCTGTTACGTTTGACAAAAGGGGAATGTATCTTATAGAAGACTACGAGAGCTCAGATAAATATTCAGAGGTAATGAAAGATATGCCTATTGATATAGCACTAGGGGCTGTGGTTTTTTTTTATCGTTTAGGGAAAGAACTGTCAATCTATTTGACGGGTTATTTGAAGAAGGAGATTCAACAGGGGGACTCGGAGCTGAGGCAAGCTTTGGACGAAAATGGGGTTGGTATCAATCAGTTTATGCAATCGCTCAGGGAGACCTCCTCAAGTTTGAAGAAGTTACAAAACTTAAAGTCACGCAAGCCTTAAGTTGGCTTGAGTTTGAGAAAGAGAAGAACCAATTAGAAGCTGCGGCTATCAAGAAAATAAAATGAAAGAAGTATACGACTTACTAGACAAAATCAAAGATAGGCTAAGAGCCAACAATATTACCAATACGGTAACCTTTGGTGATATAATGGAGGTTGATCTGACTAAGACAACTATATTTCCATTATCACATATAAGCATAGGAAACGTAGTCTTTAGTGACTACGTTATGACAGCAGACATTAGTGTGTTGTCTATGGATATTGTCGATAAGAACAAGAATGCCAATACTTACGATTCATTTTATGGTAATGATAATTTACAAGATATATTAAACACGCAACTGTCGGTTGCTAACGACTTGCAGAGCCATTTAAGAAGAGGAACGCTATTAGAGAACAGTGACCTTCAAGTAACAGGAGAAGTCACAGCAGAGCCGTTCCAGGATCGTTTTGAGAATGAATTAGCTGGATGGGGAATAACACTGTCTGTACAAATGCCTAACGATAACTTCAGTACTTGTGAATAGAAATAATCTCAGAGTGGTAATGGAGAAGTATGGCCCAAAGATACAAGAGGCCATAAAATCTTATATGTCAGAACAAGATATAAATGCAACTGGTCAAACAGCAGCAAGTATATACTCTAACACATTTGAAACAGTAAATTCTATAGGAATAGCTGTTGGAGGAAGTAAGTCATTTGCTGTATTACATAAGGGGAGGCGAGCTGGATTGCGCGCTCCAAATTATTTAGACATAAACGACTGGATGAAAGCTAAAAGTAGTTTTAAAGGGACAAAAACCATTAATTCTGCTAAAAATATAGCTAAAGCTATTGGGAGAAGGGGGATTAAAGGAAGAAACATATCATACCAAGCTTCTCTTAGGATAATGAACGCATTATTAACGGATTCATCAGCAGCATACATCAAAGACATAGAACAGCACCTTAAAAACTCAACTAGCAAGAATGTCAACTAAGATAAACGTAAGAAGTCCTTTCCCTTTAAAATACCAGGCTTCTAATCTGGTATATGTAGAGCTAGACATTTATGTATATTCAGGCACAAAAACCGTAGACAAGGGTGCTGTAAAGTATTCACTAAAAAAATATCCTATAAGTGGAAATGATTATGTCATATTTGAGCTTGCTGAGATCATTAGAGATTATCTAAAGCCTAACAATAACTTGCTATCTAATAATGTAGGCGAATATGTTAAGTGGGTTCAGATAGAGGATAGTGTTGTTGCGGAGTATATACCTGACTGTACAGACATAAGTGGATTTGCGGTCGCTCAGGACGGCACAATAACATTTCCTACTTCATCATCTGCCGCCACGCTTATAAATAAAGTTGTTTTTAGAGAAGATAGTGATTTTAATCCAGCGACGGGAACTTCAATAGCGAGCTACGATCCGAACACAAGTGGTAGCCCTATATCTAGACAGGCAACTGCGTTTATAAAAATACCTAGCGGATTTAATGGAGCTCAAAATGAGACCAAGACCTGTGTGTTTACAGTAAACCAACCATCATCATAATGCCAGAAACTAAGATAAATACCAGAAGTCCATACTACCTTAAATACACTCAGTCGGGTATGGTACAAACTCAGATTGATATTTATGTATATTCAGGCACAAAGACTACGGATAAGGGGACGGCTGTAGCGACACTAACGAAGAAGCCTTTACCTGGTGATGATTATGTGATATTTGAGATATCAGAGCTCGTTAGAGATAAATTAACACCAAACATAAGCACACCGTTAAATAACAATATAACTTACGTTAAATGGGTTCAAGTAGAATCAACAATAACAACTTAATATGGCAACATCTTATTATTTAGCATTTGATGGATATGGGTACTTCCAAGAGGGAGCCACTCCTGAATTGAGCAGACACGCTCTTATATCTTCGGATTATGTTTATACTCCAGAAGGGACATCTATAGATATCCCTTTCTTTACAGAAGATGATATAGAAATCACATATACTGTAAATGGGACTCCTACTACAGTAGACTTAGCAGCAGATTTTGACAATACTGCTGCAAGTGCTGTTAAGTACGTCACATTTGCTCCTAACACTAACAATTCGCCATATACTATAAACGTATATAACAACGGCCAAACTACACTACTAAAAAGCATAAACCTAATACCAGTCTGTGAACCTAAGTTCACGCCTGTTAAATGCCAATTCATAAATAAATTTGGTGTACTTCAGACAATGTACTTCTTCAAGAAGTCTGTAGAGAATTTTAATGTAACAGACTCAGTATTTAAAAGAAACATAATTGACTCTAATGCTTCTTACAATACTGGAGATGTACAATCTCAAAGATTCGATGTTAAGGCCACTAGAAATCTGACGCTTAATACTGGATTTATAAATGAGGATTTTAACCAAACAATAGAAGAGTTATTCTTATCAGAAAATTGTTGGATTACTTATGACGGGAGTACTATAGCAGCCACCCCACAAAACAAAGACTTTACCTACAATACTAGCTTAAACAATAAAACCATAAATTATACTGTAGCATTTAGCTTTGCTTCTGACTATATAAACAACGTAAGATAATGATGCAGCTACAACTATATCTAACTAAGACCTCTAGCTACGATCAAATAGAGCTGTTTGATTTTGAAGGCATAGAGCTTGTTCAGAGCATTCAGGACGTTCGGGATATAGCAAAAGTTTTCGCTGAATTTACTAGGACATTTACTGTTCCAGCTAGTAGAATCAATAATAATATTTTCAAACACTTCTACAATCCAGACATTGGTAGAGAATCAAACCCAGAGGATAATTTAAACTTTGACGCCACTCGAAGGTTAGACGCTGAATTACATTTAAACTTCTTGCTATTTAAGAAAGGGAGACTGCAGTTAGATGCAGTCAATATGAAAAACAATAAGCCTTACTCGTATACAGTAACCTTCTTTGGAGATACGGTAAAGTTGGCAGAGACTTTAGGAAATCAAACGATTAATACCCTAGCCGCTCTTTCTGATATAGATTTTGACTATACCTCAGCAAACATAATTAGTCTTATAGGTAATGCTAGTGACGTGACTATAGGCTCAGACACTTTTACGGATAGTTTACTTTTTCCCTTGATAACATCAACACAGCAATTGGTTTATGACAGTTTAGACAATACAAAAGAAAACAATTTGTATCCTCACGGAAATTACAAGGGGGTTGATTACAGAGACTTGAAACCAGCTCTTAGGATTCATACTATAATTAAAGCTATAGAAGATCAGTACACCAACATACAATTTGACAGTTCCTTTTTCAGCACAACAAACTTGCCATATTATAATCTGTTTATGTGGCTTAATAAAGAGAAGGGTCAAATAAAAATTGATGCGCCTCAGAGAAAATTAAAGGCTTCTGATTTCACTGCGGCTAGAGGTGATACTGATGAGCCTGGTTTAGCTCAATCTTCAACGCCAGCTGGGGGTAGATTTAACGGAGCACAGAACATATTCTTTAAGCATTCAAAGGACGAATATTTTTTAGACGTTAAGATATTCCCATCTAATTCAGATCCATATAACTTTGTCCTTAAAAAGGATAATAAAGAATTCTTTAGGGTAGATAATTTATCGGGAGATAAGCACCCTATGAATATGAAGGGTAATAGCAGTGAAGGCACTCCGAGGATAGATTTGCCTATAGGCTTGTATATGTTTCATTTAGAAACTACATCTGCTACAGATTTTGATTTAGAAATAGCCCTTAAAAAGAACAGGCCAAGCTTAGTTCTCGGCTGGGCGGGAGAGATGAGAACTTTTGTTATAAGCTATACAGCTTCTTTCTCATTTCCAATAGCAGTAGAAAAAAACGCATCTGAACTAATACCTAATAAGATAAAAATAATTGACTTCTTGACGGGCTTGTTTAAGATGTTTAATTTAACTGCTGTAGTTAATAATGATAGGGTTATAGAGGTAAAGACCTTAGAGAACTTTTATGCTTCAGGTAAAGCTGTAAATTTAACGGAATATACGGATATAACAGAATCTACTATAGAATCTATCATACCCTTTTCAAGCATAGAGTTTAAATATGATGGGCTGGACACAATATTTGCTTCTCAACACGAGGAGATTGCAGGGAAACCTTGGGGTACTGCAATATGGCCAGACAGAACTGCGGATTCAGCTAGCAATGATTTTTTAGAAGTGGGAGAAAGTTATGAGATTGTTGTGCCTTTTGAGCATCATAAATTCAATAGACTATATGATAGGGATGATCTTGAGCAGGCAACTAACATCCAATATGGATATTCTGTAGATTCAGATCAAAATAGCATTGTTGGAAAACCTTTGTTGTTTTACCCAATCCTTCCCTCTGTAGAGGGAATAACTCAAGAATCAATAGAGGTGGTTATATCGTCAACATCATCTCAAAACATAAGTAGCTACTATGTTCCATCAAACAGCTTAAAGCTTTTGCCAGATACTGATCTTAAAAACATTAATTTCTTCGCAGAGACTAATGAATACTCAGGTACCGCATTCACAGGTACCTTATATGAAGACTATTATGACGATTACATAACTCAGACTTTCGATCCTGCTAGTCGTATTTACAAATACAAAGCTAAGATTCCAGATGATATTCTAAGGGAGTTGAAACTTAACGATTCTGTTGTAATATTTGACTATACATTTAGAGTAAATAAGATTGTAACTAACTTTTTGACTGGAATCACTCAGTTAGAATTGATTAATAAATCAAACTTATTAAGTACTTCGGATAATGAAAACGACTATACAGATAATGTATCTAAAACATATAACACCGTAGACACTACAAAAGTAAGAGTAGACTTAACCACCAGGACAGTATGATAAAGCAAGTTATAGAAGGATTACAGCTTATGGACTATTATGACGCAAACGAATTAATTCAGTTTGCAAAGGGAAGCCATAAAGCCCCAGAGACATTTAAAGAAATGAGAGAAACAGTTAAACGTAGAAAATATGGCCGACAATAGAATACAATTTACTTTTGAGATTAACGATAAAGGTAAGGTTAAAGTCGATGGCCTAACCAAATCCTTTGTTAGCTTAGACAACGCTGTAAATAAAGTTAGCACAGACCTTAAGAGGCAACAAGCCGAATTAGGGAAAGCTAATACTGGCCTTAACAATACAATTTCTAATGCTGGCTTAGCAGGAGCAACACTTACCGAACTTGGGAGAACTATATCAGATTCTAATTATGGAATCCGAGGTATGGCAAACAACCTTTCTCAGCTTTCCACACTCTTTATAACATTTGTTGGTAAACAAAACAAAGGAGGATTGGCTGGAGTTATATCTGCGTTTAAAGGTTTAGGAGCCCAATTAATGGGACCTTTGGGAATTATACTTGCATTTCAGACATTATTAGCTGTATTTGAAGGTATGGCCCTTAAGAGTGAAGAAGTAGCTCGAAACACAAAAAAAATAGAGAAAGCTTTTAGTTCTGCTAGGAAAATAGCGATGGCATTCTCTAAAGAGATTCAAAGAATTGCTAGTACCGATAGGCTTGTTGGTACAGGGGGGGAAAGAAAGCAAGGAACGTTGGATGCAATGAATGCTGTTTTAGAACAACTAATAGAAACAGCCCCAAAATTTGCTGCGGCTTTTCAAAGATTAGATGATAAAAGTTTACAGCCCCAGGGCGGAGCTTTCAGATTAGTGCTAGACTACCAAAGACTACTTGAGACACAAGATGAACTCTCTGATGCTTTATCAAAAGAAAAGGTAGATTATCAAGAAATTTATGAAATACAGTCTAGGCTCCTTCCTCTTCAAAAGCAATTCAATGTTGAAAAGAAAAAAGCAGCTAAAGTTGATGTAGAAACAGTGAAGCCTGAGGATCCTTTAACATTTGGAGAGGTCTTTGGCCTTGATTTTGGGCCATCTCGTCAAGAAGTACAAGATGCTCTTGACTCGTTTGTAGATAACGCTGAAGAAGTTATTAATGAATATGTAATGAATACTGAGGGCGCTCAATTGACTAAGCACATTTTGGGATTAAGCCCTAAAACTAGAGAGTCAGAATTAGAGCTTTTAAGAACAAAATTTGACGCAATATTACACGAGACTGATCAATTCAAAAAAGCTGAGGCTCTCATAAATGAGAAATATGATCTCATAGAAAGGCAGGAAAAGTTTGATCACTACAACTATATGATCGGAGCATTTGCGGACTTTTTGAATAAGGCAGCACAGCTTAATGAGAATAACAAGGCTTTAGCGAAAGCCTCTATTATAGCTTCAGCCGCCGCAGCAAGTGTTGGTATATGGGAAGCTTGGTTTGTTAAAGACAAAACTCCTGCACCAGGACCAGTTAAACTCGCTGGCGCTATAGCAACTCAAGCAGCGGTAGTAGCATCAACTATATCCGCTCTAAGGTCTCTTAACTCAGGCACAGCACCAGGGCAAGATTCTGGAGGGGCGGGAGCTGGAGCATCTCAAGCCCCAGTATTCAACGTAGTAGGTCAATCTAATGTAGACCAATTAGGAAGGGCTATCTCGGGAGCAAGGAGTGAGCCATTAAAGGCTTATGTGGTAGGAAGCGAAATAACCAATCAGCAAGAGCTAGACAATAAGGTAATTCAGGCTGCTACCTTAGGATAATAAAACAATAGTCAAAATAAACAGTTATAATAGTATGGAGAAGGTAATAGAACTCATTATAGACGAAGAAAACGAATTTAGTGGGATAGAAGCTATCTCGGTAGTAGAAAACCCAGCTATAGAAGAAGACTTCATTGCTCTGAGGAAAGAGCCAGTTATGCTTGCTGAAGTAGACGCTGAAAAGCGGATACTAATGGGGGCTGCTTTAGTCCCTAATAAGAAAATATTAAGAAGGGGAGAAGATGAAGATTACTACATATATTTCTCTGTAGACACGGTTAGAAAAGCCTCAGAGCTTTTCCTTAAGCGTGGATATCAGTCTAACTCTACATTAGAACACAGTGAGAAGCTTGACGGGATGACCGTGGTAGAAAGCTGGCTAGTGGAGGATGAGAAGAAAGATAAGTCTAGGAAATATGGATTTGATGTGCCAGTAGGGACCTGGATGGTTTCTATGAAGGTCTATAATGACGATGTCTGGAAAAAGGTTAAAGATGGCGAGGTCCACGGATTCTCTATTGAAGGATACTTTGCAGATAATGCTGACCAGGGCCCTCAAGACACTTTGCCTGAGTCCTTTTGCGAAGAATGCGTTGAGGAACTAAATGCAGAATACGAGCTGTTAGAAGCCATCTCAGAGCTTTCTGAGGAGGTAGATCTAGAGTCTTATGGAGGATATCCAGAGTCTGCTGTCAACAATGCTAAAAGAGGTATAGAATTAAATGAGAAAGTTGGAAATCGTTGTGCTACCCAAGTGGGAAAAGTCAGAGGACAACAAATCGCAAAGGGAAATACTAAATTTACATTATCTACTCTCAAGAGGATCTACAGTTATTTATCTAGAGCAGAAACATATTACGACTCTGGCAACTCAGAAGCTTGCGGAACCATTTCTTATTTACTATGGGGAGGCAAAAGTATGCTGACTTGGGTTACTTCTAAACTCAAGGGATTAAACGCAATAGAAGCTTCGTCTACAATAATAGACGGAAGAGCTGCATACTCTACACAGGAGGAGGCAGAAGAAGCTGCTAAAGATATAGGGTGTGAAGGATATCACACTCACGACTACGAAGGCGATACTTGGTATATGCCTTGCGAGAAACACAATATGGCCGAGGTTGGACCAAGGGGAGGGGTAAAGAAAAGCCCTAAAGCTCCTAAGTCCGACACGCCTAACCCTAGCCCAAAGGGCGAGGGTACGGCTAAAGGTGATGCTTCGGGAAAAACTGGAGCCAAAGTCTCTGCAAAAGACAGAGCAACACTTCAAAACAAAGCAGATGAATTTAATAAAAAATATAAAGAGAAATTGGGTTATGGTGTCACTGTTGGTATGCTTGCCTCTGTTTTTCAGCGTGGTTTGGGAGCTTTTAATACATCTCATAGTCCTAATGTTAACTCAGCTTCTCAGTGGGCTTTTGCACGCACTAATGCCTTTTTATACTTAATTAAAAACGGCAGACCAGAGAATGCAAAGTACACGACAGATTACGATTTATTACCAAAGAAACATCCGAAGTCTAGTAAATAATGAGAAGTAAAAGAGGAAGTTATTCAAGTCCCAGGGGATCAAGAAGAGCGTGTTTATGTAAGGACGGTGCAACATACTCAAGGAAGTGTTGTGATGGCGAATTAATTAACCAAGGGATTGGAAGCGTTTCGGCTCCATCTCTTGGATGTCAAGACCTAACACTAAGTGGTTTTAGTGTAGCAATAGACGGTACAATTACTTTGCCCACTACAGATATAGGAACTATAACGGCTACAACGCCAGCTTCTTTTGCTGCCGTTGATACCTCTACAGAAAGGACTTTAACGGTTTCTATATTGGTTCCTGGTGACTACAGCAATGCTGAGAAAACTATAGAGTGTACTACTACAGCCAGTCAACCAGCAACACCTACACTGTCGTGTAGTGACGTAACCCTATCTGGATTTGCAGTGGCTCAGAATGGAACTATCACACTTCCCAGTGCTGATATAGGTACGATATCTGGTACAAGTCCAGCGTCATTTGCGATAGTAGATGTAAGTACGTCTAGAACTTTAAACGTAGATATTACAGTTCCTTCTGGATACTTCAACGCAGGAGCAACGCTTAATTGTTCTACAACGGCCACACAGCCGTTGACTCCCACTTTAGCGTGCTCAGATATAACTATAAGTGGATTTGCTGTAGATGAAAATGGAGCAATAACATTGCCTACTTTAGACATAGGAACCATTTCATCAAGCAGCCCAGCTTCTTACGCTACCGTATCTACTAATACTGTAAGAACATTGAACCTAGATATTACGGTTCCAGCAGGATATTTCAACACAGGCAGTACATTAGCTTGTACTACTACAGCAACACAGCCGCCTTATAATGTTCTTGATTGTAGCGAGGTTACTATTTCAGGATTTGATCTTTATGCTAGTGGTAGATATAATTCATCTTTAGTAGCAGTAGATATTGGTACGATTGATAGTATGAGTCCTGGAAGTTTTGCAACTGTAACAACTGAAACAACACGCACACTTACGGTCAATATAACCGTACCAAGTGGGTATTCTAATGCGGGGCAAACAATAGCCTGTACCACCACTTCAACGCAATTACCTATATTCTCTTTTAGCCAACAAACGCCATCATCTGGCACTTATGTAGAACTAGAGCCTATAATAAATACTGGAACTAGCACATATGCTTTTAGTGTTTATGCTAATGATCCTGTTACGAGTAAAACAAACGCATTAGCTTTAATGAATCAGCTAGGAGATGTAATAGCAGGACAAGGTACGAGTGCGGGTTCTACGTTTAGCTTAGGAAACGTAAGGATATCTTTTTATAGCCCTTCTGATGTTTTATTAGCACAATACAGGGCGTTTTCAGGAACTTTTATTTACACTACACCTGATGATTTAAGTAGTGTACCATCAAGTCCATATGGAGGTAATGCTTCTAATTGGACAAGCTATAAAATGGTATTTACAGGGATATCAAGTGTAGGTGGTACTGCGGTATCAAGTCCTAATCAAGAAACAATGATTGACAACAATAATGATGCAGGATATTATTGGGTAATAGAAGACTTAAGCTAAAAATACAACAAGCACATTAAAAACTAGTAATATTAATATATTTTAAACTATGAAAGCGACAGAAATTGTAGAAAAACTAAAAGATGTTCTTCTGGGGTCTCAAGAGGTTGAGAACCAAGAGGAGATCAAGGAAGAGCTTTCCGCTACTGAAGAAGTAGTAGAGGAAGTGAATGAATCACCCGAAGGGGAAGAAGTTGTGTTGTCTGAAGGCGATCAACTAGAACAAGATCAAGTTGTAGAGGCTGAGGAAGAAGCTACAGAAGCTTCTTACGTCACTAAAGAAGAATTTGCTGAACTTAAAGCAATGGTAGAGTCATTAATGGGAGAGATTAAATCTACTTCTGAAAAATACAACAGTGAGGTTCCTAAGGAAGAACTAGCTGCTGTAGAGGCTGATGTTGAGCCTATGGTTCATACTCCAGAAGCGAAAGCAGAAGTTGAAATGAAGCTATTCTCTCAAAACAGAAGAGAGACTACCCTAGATCGAGTACTAAACAATATGAGTAAATTTAATAAATAAACACGAAAATGGCAACAACTACATCAATTACTACTACTTATGCTGGTGAGTTTGCAGGGAAATACATTTCTGCTGCTTTACTAAGCGGATCAACTCTATCGAAAGATTTGATCACGATCAAGCCTAATGTAAAGTACAAAGAGGTAATGAAGAAAGTGGCTTCTGACGATATCGTTAAGGATGGCACTTGCGACTTTACTGCTACTTCTACTTTGACATTAACTGAAAGAATTCTTCAACCAGAAGAATTTCAAGTGAACCTACAACTTTGTAAGAAAGATTTTGTATCTGACTGGGAAGCAATTTCTATGGGATATTCAGCTTATTCTGATTTACCCGCAAGCTTTTCTGACTTTTTACTTGCACACGTTTCTTCTAAAGTAGCTCAAAGAATCGAAACTAACATCTGGGCTGGTACTAACGCTACCGCAGGTCAGTTTGACGGATTCGAAACTACTCTAGGTGCTGATGCAGACGTTAATGACGTAACGGCTACAACTGTTACTTCTTCTAACGTAATCGCTCAAATGGGAGCTGTAGTAGATGCTATTCCTTCTGCTGTTTACGGTGCTGAAGATTTGACTGTTTATGTAGCTCCTAATGTATACAGGGCTTATGTAAGAGCTTTGGGTGGGTTTGCTTCTAACGTAGGTGCCGCTGGTACAGACGCTAAAGGAACTCAGTGGTTCAACGGAGGTGCTTTAACTTTTGATGGTATCAACGTAGAGCTTGCAAGTGGAATGAGCAGCGACAGAATGGTAGCTGCTGAAAAGTCTAACCTATTCTTTGGAACTGGTTTATTGGCTGACACCAATGAAGTAAAAGTCATTGATATGGCTGATCTTGATGGAAGTCAAAACGTAAGAGTCGTTGTTAGATTTACTGCTGGTATCCAGCACGCTATCGGCGGAGACATCGTATTGTACTCATAAGAATAATTGTTTAATATAAAGGGGTAGGTGAGCCTTGAGCCTGCCTACCCTTTTTTAATACTATAAAATATGGCTTGTGATTTAACAGGGGGAAGGAAAAAACCGTGTAAAGATGCTGTAGGAGGCGTAGTAAAAGTGCATTTTGTTAACTTCGGGGATTTAGGAACTGTAGCAATCGGATCAAACGATGAGGTTGCAGATATAACTAACGCTCCAAGTAATGCTTTTACTTACAGCACTTATGATGTCAAGGGTAATTCTTCTCTGGAATCAAATATAAACAGCTCAATCGAGAATGGAACGACATTCTTTGAGCAAGTAGTGAACCTTACTCTTCATAAGATGACTAAGGAGGACAACAAAGAGCTTAAGCTTATGACTTACGGAAGACCTCACGTCTTTGTACAGACATTCGACAATAAGCTTCTTTTAGTTGGAAGAGAGCACGGAGCAGAAGTTACTGGAGGTACTGCTGTTACGGGCACAGCGATGGGAGACTTAAATGGATACACGTTGACTTTAACAGCCAACGAAACAACTCTACCTAATTTTGTAGATGGAGCAACTGACGCAGATCCCTTTGCGGGAATGTCTACGCCTACTGCTACTGAGAATGCTCAGAGAGATCCAGCGTAAGGTTTATTCCTGGTGATTAAAAGGGGCTTATATGGCCCCTTTTTTTATATAAAACACCGAAGCCTTTTTTTAGTTATATTAGTATGATACGACTACTTCCGAGCACCGATGCTCAAACAATAAAAGTTTTACCTAGGGTCAGTACAGCTCAGTCTGGATTGTCTCTTAAGATAACGGAAGACGGGACCAATAAGTCAGAAACTTTGACTGGTTTATCGTCTACTGTTAATGGAAACTTTATTGACCTTGATTGCACCTTCAGTATTCTGTCAGACAATAGTATTTACAACTATGAGATTTTCAGCGGGTCAACGCTCCTATTTAGAGACAAGGCTTACTGTACCGACTCTTATTTGTCGAACTCAGTATATACTATAAATGATAGTAAATACACCGAAAGCGATTCTGGTGATAGTAGTCAACAATATATAATGGTATGAAGAATGTAAAAGTAGTAAATCTTACAGGGTACGAAGTACCTAAGATAGTCGAGAAGAGCAGAAATGCTTATATCGAGTATGGTGAGGATAATAACTATTTTGGCGAGTTAATTGAGAGGTATTTAGGAAGTCCTACTAATAGTAGGTGCATCAATGGTATCTCTGATATGATTTACGGTAGAGGGCTTGAGGCTACCGACTCCAAGGAGAAGCCGCTTATGTTTGCTCAAATGAAGAGCATTTTAAATGCCACTGATGTAAGAAAGATAGTAACAGACTACAAAATGCTTGGCCAAGCTGCCATTCAAGTAGTTTATAAGAATAGAAAGAAAGAAATAGCGGGCCTATATCACTTCCCAATGGAGACATTGCGTGCTGAGAAGGCTCAAGACGGTAAAATTAAAGCGTATTATTATCATAGTGATTGGAAGAATATTAAACCTAGTGACAAGCCTAAAAAGATACCTACTTATCGCAATGGTACGAAGTCTCAGAGAATTGAATTATATGTCATTAAGCCTTACAAGGCTGGTTTTTACTATTATTCACCCGTAGATTACCAAGGATGCCTTCAATATGCAACCTTGGAGGAGGAAGTAAGTAATTATCACTTATCAAACATACAAAACGGCCTTCAGCCAAGTATGCTTATCAATTTCAACAACGGTATACCTAATGAAGAGGTCCAGGAATTGATTGAACGCAAGATATACGACAAATTTAGTGGTACTAGCAACGCAGGACGGTTCATTTTAGCGTTTAATGATGGTTCAGAGAACCAATCTAACATAGACCCTATAAATCTACCAGATGCACACGCTCAATACGAGTTTTTAGCTAAAGAAAGCCGAGAAAAGATAATGATAGGCCACGGAGTGGTGTCTCCTATCCTTTTAGGGATAAAAGACAACACTGGTTTCGGAAATAATGCTGAAGAGCTTAGAACAGCATCTATTTTGATGGATAATATGGTAATTAGGCCATTTCAGCAGATGTTATTGGATGCGTTCAAAGAATTGTTGTTGTATAACGACATTTCACTGGATTTATACTTTGTTACGCTACAACCAATAGAATTTACAGAACTAGACAACATAGAGACCAAGATCAAGAGAGAAGAGGAGACGGGAGAAAAGCTTTCTGCGGTAGAAGATGTCCAAGAAGAGGAGATCATTCAGCAGGAGGCTTCTGAGGGCGTTTCTGAGGCTGTTGTTGAGGAAAAACCTACCGAAGAAGATGAGTAAGGCACTATTTATAACGATGACAGAGTTAAAGCGTAAGTCTATCATAGACGGAGCTTTAGACACAGATAAGCTAATTCAATTTGTTGAGGTGGCCCAGGATATACATATACAGAACTTCTTAGGCACTAAGTTATACGAGAAAATACAAAGTTTGATCACAGGCGGCACTCTTGATGATGCCGCCAATGCTGCTTATAAAACACTACTGAACAGCCACATTAAGCCTATGCTTATATGGTATAGTCAGTACAGTTACATTCCTTTTGCTGCTTATCAGATCAGTAACGGAGGGATATTTAAACATACTACCGAATCTAGTGATACTCTCACAAAGAGTGAGCTTGATTCGTTAACAGCAAGGGCAAAAGACTTTGCTGACTTTTATGTGAATCGGTTTTTTGATTTCATAGATGAGAAGAGTGGTGACTATCCAGAATACACTGGAGCTCAGGATACTGGTATGTATCCCGATAAAGATCCAACGTATGGCGGATGGGTAATTTAATTAAGACATACAAGCCTAAAGTGGCTAACATAATAAAATTGACTAACTATTTAAAAACGATAAAAAAGTAAGATGGCTAACGGAATAAATTGGGGTAGGATATATTGTTTTTCTTGGTGGGGAGATGTAGATGACACAACAGATGCTATTTATGTACCTTCAGCTCCTACTTGTTGGATATCAGATATACTTGAATTATCGGTAGATAGTACATTATATAAAGCAGACACAATACTAATAACAGCAGATCAAACATTAATATAACAAAATAGAATTATGGCACGAGAAACAATAGGAGTTGGTTCAGCCCCTGATGATGGAACTGGGGATACGCTCAGAGCAGCCTTTGTAAAGGTTAATAATATGACTACTGACATTTACGGTCAGAGTGGGACTGGAGACAGCCTAAGAGGTTCTTCGGCCCTTACAGCAGCAGCGGATGTAGATGTAGATTTTGATACAGCAGCAGTATTTACAATGACTTCGAGCATTGCAGTGGATTTGAATTTCACAAACGCCTCAATAGGCGATGTGAAAGACATTATCATAACAGACTCTGGGGGAACGTCTTCATTGACGTTCGATACTGGATCTAATACAGTGACTACTATTGCTGGTACTTACAGCGCTACAGCGGGTGCGGTTAACTTTATACAGGTTACTTGTACTGCCGCTAACACATTTTTCTTATCAATTTCACAAAGTATATAATTATGAAGGCAGCAGTAGAAAACGGTAGAATAGTAAACACATATAGAAGTTTACCTAATTCTCTTAAAACACCAAGCAAATATATCTTAGGAGGTGCAAATAACCTATCACAAGATGAATTGAAAGCATTGGGTATTTATGATGTTGTAAAACCAAGTTTTGACCCACAGACGCAAACAAAAGGTGGTTTATACTTTGACGAAGATAATGAGATAGTAACCTATGACGTTACCGATATAGATTTTAGTCAAGATGTAGACATTATTGGAGAAGATGGTGAACCAACAGGAGAAACAGAAAAGAGATATAAGATAGCTGACATCAAAGCAAGTAAAATTGCAGAGATTAAATCTAAGGCAGGTAAAATGTTAGAGCCTACAGATTGGCAAGTTATTAGAAAAGCAGAAAGGGATATAGACATAGATACAGAAGTTGCAACAGAAAGAGCAGGAATACTTACAGAAGCCGATAG
>UEXM01001684.1_pt1 | contig 17703 bp, 14 predicted proteins | sample 1796661 | NCBI WGS metagenome assembly UEXM01 (sample SAMEA4772469, study PRJEB27181) | metagenome | reverse complement strand
AAGTTATTGAAACTGTAAGAGCAGAAGCTGGTAAAGTTGGTCTTACGTTTACACAGCTCATTAACTTTGATGAGGCATACGAAGATGCAAAGCCTGTAATGTATGTAACTACAATAGTAATGCACGAATCGGGTGAGTTTGTTAAAGGACGCACACCAATATTAACTAAAGACCCTGCTGATCCACAGAAGATGGGCAGCGGTATCACATATGCTAAACGCTATGGCTTACAATCTGCATTCGGACTGCCATCAGAAGATGATGATGGTAATTCAGCCAGCATGCCCAACCCCAAAGTAACAAAGGTCAAAAGCATTAAGATTGATAACGATGGTAGGTTGCCACCAGAGGAGAAGTGGTAATGGAACAATATCAAATTGAAAAAGGCGTACCCATGCCAAATGGATATGGATCAAAGTACAGTATCTTAAAACGTATGAAGAAAGGAGACAGCATCGTTATTGGTACTGGCTTTGTTGCAGCTATAAGACAGGCTGCAAAAGCATGGGATATAAAAATTGCCACAAGAAAAGAGAACCTTAACCATCATAGGATATGGAGGGCTGACTAATGCTTTCTTCAAAGTTTGTTTTGCATTTAGAAGAAATAAAAATGAGGCTCACTAACCTAGAGCATAAGGTAGAAAAAATATTATGGCTCTTACAAGAGCATACAAAAAAGGAGAACAGCAATGACTGAATATGACAACACCAACAGAGGCGCAGCCTTCAAACCCTTTCCCGAGCAACAGCTTATACTACAAGGCAAACTTAATGTTATGGGAGAAGACGGACAAGTAGCACTCATCATGGCTGAGTCCAGAGATGGCAAGAAGCGCATCGAAGTGTTCCAAAAAATAGGATGCTTATTTCCTAACGACAAGAGGGGCAATGAGAAAGCACCCGACTACAGTGGCCCACTTGATGGGCTGCATCAAGACTGGAAGATTGCATCTTGGAAAGAGATGAAAGATAACAATGCTTACATGTCTTTGCAGGTATCAGAGTACAAACCCAAACCAATAGACGATGAGATACCTGAGTTCGGCGACAACATCAAAGACGAAACCAGTGGCTTAAAATCTATATCAGCTAGTGACTTTATGAAACTAAAAACAGAAAAAACTAGCGCAGAACCAAATGAAGATGTACCATTTTAAAGACTAAAGCAGGTTGATTAGTTCTCCACCTGCTGATGGGTCAGCCGTTTTCCGACTTCGGCTGGCCCATTTTAAGTTAGCAGACCTTTACGATAACCATTCTCTTTATCGTAGGTAAGAACTTCTTTACGATTACCTTCTGCTTTGTAACTACAGTGTACCCAGCCAGTATTACCACCAGTATAACATTCAAGAATAAGCTGATCAAAATCTAGGTTGTTAATAATCCAAGTACACAACTCAAGATTAGATATAGATGGCACTTCAAAGTCAGCAGCCTCACCTTTTGCATGCTGACTAGACACTGAACTACCTATAGCAACACACAACTCTGCGCTACGATAGCCACTGCTAGGCGTAAAAGGTATGCTGAAGTGGCTTCGCACTGGCTCTAGTACATTCTCACACAAAAGAACCAACGCCTCTGTCTGAGCCTCTGAGGGCTGATTAGGAAGGTTACGCCGCAAAGCTGTTTGGCTTTTAGTCATTTCCTCTAAGCTAAAATGTTCTGATAATTTCATTTCTTAAATCCTTTTAAGCCACGAATACCAAAGCTTGCGCCTATTGAAGCGTACATTGCCCACTGAAACCACTCTGGTGTACGAGATAACGCAGCAAAACCATCGTCAACATACTGCTGGGTAAAAGGAATGAAGCACATGGCAATTATAGCTATAAACAAAATTGTCCATGCCTCATCCTTCCAAGAATTATCTGACGCTTGCGCCATGATTTTTTCCCAGCCAGCCTCATGCGTAGCTGCTGTAACCATAACCTGTGCTTCTGCCTCTGCTCTAGCTTTAGCAACCGCGCCTTTAGCTTTGGTCTGTTCAACTTTAGATTCCATCCAGCTACCAGCTAATGATGCAATTGGACCTATTAATGCTTGTATCATTTTGTTTCCCCCTTATGCTCATGCCCCATCCAAATGCCAAACACACCTGTCATCACACCCATAACTACAGATACAAACGCTGATTGACTGGCAGTAGGAACATCTAGTTCCATAAACCATTCAGCACAACGCCAACTCATTACTGTAGATGCAAGCATCATACATCTGGGCAAAATCTTCCAAGCTAGAAACTGTTCTACGGAAATCATAAGACCATCATAACAAGCAAAATTAACAATCCAATTGCTGTTCCCAAAATGCACCCAGCAATCAAAACCTGTTTCATGTTTTCTTCAAACTCACGCGCCTCTTGTATTTTCTTTTTCTTTGCAGCGGCAGCAATCTCTCGTTGTTCTTGAATACGTCTGGCTCTTTCAGCTATAATTCCAGCCCAAGTGCCATGACCAAACCGCATATCAACCATATTAGCAACTTCTGCAAGTTGCTCCGCAGCCAAACGAGCATCAATAATTTCTTTAGCTACAGTATCAACACCAAGCTGATCGCCCAAACCACCGCCAGATTTTTTAGCCCGCGCTTGTTGAACTTGCTTTTCACCAGCAAACAAATCATCTATTTGATTTGCAATTGCACCAATGTCTTTGGCTGTAGATATGTTTTCTTTTATAAATTTTACGCTTTGTTGCACCAATGCGATGCCAGTAAGCACCTCGGCAACAACCATGTCAGCCTCTCATTACTACATTTAAAAGCAACAAAATTGTAGTGGCGGCTGTTCCAATCATAATGTGTTCGATCCGCTTGATACGAGTAATGGTTTCTGTCCAACGTTCAGCGCATACAGCCTCATGGGTATCGATCTGATTTTGAACATCATTGACTGTTAGTTTTTTCATGTGACTATTCCGGCTTCACTTAAAACTTCACTTCGTAAGCGTCAATTATTGCTGACCAGTTTATAGTTGTTGATGCTTGTCCTGTTACAGTCACAACCATACATCCAATTGTTGTGTCAACCGACAACGCAAAGCTCCAGCTTGGGCTATTGCTGGTTAAAGCCGATATAGTGCTATTAATCAAAGTTGTTGTTGATGCGCCTACTTCACGGCGCAACATTCCTTTAACTTCCCATGCTGCACAATCCGTGTTTGATTGATATGGATTTCCTCTAGCTGCAACGATTCCTTTAAACGCATAAAAACTCCTGTCAGGAATATTAATCTGGTTATCAGAACCCGCTGAAAACACAAAAGGACTGGTTGATTGCAAGACAGCCGCAGTAGCATCACTTGTTTGCCGTGCTAAAAAAAACTTATTAAATTGTTGGTTATATTGAGGTTTAATTGTAAGAGAACTTCTAGTCCTAGACCTTGCGTCTGACCCAAAAAGAATTGCATATCTATGACTTGCAATTGAATCAGTACCCAAAACAAAAGACATTTGTTCACCAGCATTACTTCCAGAGCCAATTGCAACTGAACCATTACCCGCTGTAGTATTATACCCAACCGCCACACCATTAGTTGCATTTGCACTAGCCGTACGACCAATTGCTAGGCCACGAGTACCTGAAGCGATTGCGGTTTTGCCAATTGCAATTGAATCAGTTGACTGTGCTCCATAGTTAGCAGCGTCATTACCAATTGAAATTGAAGAAGTACCTGTTGAATATGTATCTTTGCCAATTGCAATCGCACTTGCGACTGTCGCTCTGGCATCACTGCCAATCGCAATTGACTCGGTTCCAGTAGCAGTTGGGTCTGTGGCTCCTGTGGTTTCTGCTGCATATAAATCTGCACCACCGCCGCCGCCAACAGCAGCACCATCTACTGTCACGCTTCCACTGGTAGCACTTATATCATTTGTTTGATGATTTATAGTTAAAGCCATTAGCCACTCCTATACGGCTGTAGAACCGTCCATATCAGATTGAGCCATTACCCAAGCATAACATTTCTTTAAAAACTCATCCCCTGATGCAGCTTCAATATCAGTTAGGTTTGCATGATATCTTTTGAAGTCTACTTCGCGAGTGTCATCTGTTGGTGATGATGTTGCGTAAGCTGACAAGTCAATCGTTACAGAGAACTTTGGGTCTGTACCACGTTGACGAGAAGTTGTTGCCGTTACGATACGATAGTATGCGTTGTTGAAAGCGATGCCATATTGTGAAGCACCTTCTGCGATGTTATTTTGTATAGCCATTTTAGTTGCTCCTTTTAAGCATATGTGACTTCACTGGTTCTGATGTTGGCTACCCAGCGAATGTTATGTGAAGCTTCGCCAGTGACGGTAATAGCCAAAGCATTATTTGTATTGTCGGCTGTTAAAGCCATTCCCCAGCTAGATTGATTGTAAATTACTGTAATTGCGCTATTAGCTAGGGTTGTTGTGCCGCCATCATTTACAAGCAGTCCTTCGATGCGCCACGATGCGTAGGCATCTGCGCCATTTTGCATTGCAACTATAGTACCGTCAAATGTAATGCAAGTGTCTGACGCAGCTACGATTTGGTTAGTTGCTGCTGCTGTACTGTTGTTTGTTGTAAGCACTGTGGCGGTTGCGTCTGTAGTATCCGCACGCAGAATAAACTGACCACCTTGGGAGTCACCAGTTGCGGCAAATCTACCGCCAGCATAAGCGTACTTTCCTATTATAGCCGCAGATGAAGATGAACCAATTGCCGTTGCAAATTTTTGTGTGGCTTTTGCATCATCGCCTATTGCAATACTACCTCCGCCAGATGCCGTTGTTTGTCCAACATAGTATTGATTGCCAATTGCGATAGCCCCTGCACCGGTGGCATTTGCCTGATATCCAACGGCAATTGCATAAGCGGTTCCGCCAGTCGAGTTTTCCCCTATTGCTATAGTTGATGTGGCTGTCGCTTTTGCTAGTTTGCCCATTGCGATGCCATGAGTCGCGGTAGCACCGTATGAGTTGCCATTGTTTTCTATGTTCAAAGAAAAGCCCTGAACGCCAGATGCCCTTGATTGACCTATTGCTACTCCATAATTCGCGTGGGTTTGAGCCTCAAAACCAATTGCAACCCCACCGTAACTCGCCGCTGTTGTAACCATTGTTTGATACCCAATTGCAATGCTGTAGCCGCCTTGTGCTCCAACAGTGCTATGCACGCCCCCTCCAGCCGCCGCAAAACTTTGAGCACCACTAGCTCTTGACGTACCAAGAGCAATCGCGTCATCACCTGATGCGATTGCATTGTCACCAACGGCAACTGCATTACCGCCTGTCGCTGAAGGTTGCGCGGCTGGGCTACTTTCATTTGCTGCATACAAATCTGCACCGCTGCCACCACCACCGCTAGCAGCGGCCCAAGTTAAACCGCCAGTATTGCCAGACTGTGCTTGCAAAAAATAACCATTAGTTGGGCTGTTAGATACTTTGAGGTTTGCTTCATCAACAACATTATCAGCGATTACTGTTGCGCCGTCACCAGTACTGGTAACCTCTCCAGAATGGTTAGGATGAGTATAACTACCGCCAGAAATAGCCGCCCATGTTAACCCACCAGTATTACCACTCTGGGCTGTTAACGCGTACCCATTCGTTGGGCTGTTACTAACTTTTAGATTGGCTTCGTCAATGACATTATCAGCAACTACAGTTGCGCCATCAGCGGCACTGGTAACTTCGCCCGAATGATTAGGATGGACGTAGTTATTTGAACTGGCTGCAACGCCATTCAGTTTAGTATGGTCAGCGTCAGTGAATACATTTGAGTCAGACGCACTCTCAACTAACGTTCTGATTTCTGCGGCTGTCTGGTCGGCAGTTGCACTAGCTTCTATAGCGTCAAGTTTAGACTTTAATGTGTTAGTAAAATTGTTCTGCGTTAAACCACCATCGCCGACAGTTGGTATTTGTGAATTATTAGCTAGCTCTATCCAGTTGCCACCGTGGGCAAAATATGCTTTGCCGCTTGAGTGGACGTGAGCGAACATACCGTGATAGGTAGAAGCACTTGGTAGGTCTGATAATTGGGAGTATACGTTAGCAAACAGAACTTTGTTGCCGCCACCATCTATATCTCCAGTCATTGTGCCGCCAGCTTTTGGCAAGGCTGCATCAGCTTTTGTACCTTGTGCTGCTGTAGCGTAGGCAGTTGATGCGGTTGTTGCCGCAGTGCCTAGACCAAGGTTTGATCTGGCACTGGAAGCTGATGCCACGTCAGATAAATTATTTGAAGCTAACAAATCACCAGAGCCACCGCCACCGCCACTTGACGTTACGACACCAGAACCATCTATAGACAGCCCAGAACCAATCTTGATGCCTCCTAATGTACTGCCAGAAGCAGTCGGTAAACTGTAGTTATTAGCACTGCTTGATATACCAGACAGCTTAGTTTTTTCTGCATCACTAAATGCGTTTGTGTTAGAGTTCGCTTCGTAAGCACTTTTAATTTCAGCGTTAGATTGATCAGCAGTGGCACTGGCTTCTATACCATCCAACTTGCTTTTTAACGTGTTGGTGAAATTGTTTTGAGTAAGACCGCCATCGCCAACACTATAAGTAGTGTCAGTGTCTGTAATCGTAACAGTTTTTTCAGCACCAGTGCCGCTTGCAGTAACTCCAGACCCAACAAAATTTAGCGTACTAGCGGCTGTACTAAGTGCTGAGCCTTCATCTTTGACAGAAATTGTGTTATCGCCAGCCGCTCCTGCTGGGCCTTGCGGCCCTTGCGATCCAGTATTTCCTGTACTGCCCGCGGCTCCCGCTGCTCCGGCAGGGATTCCTAGAGCAAACGTAGCGGTGCCACCAGAAACACTAACAGAAGCGGTTGGTGATGCGCCAGCCGATAAACCAGATACATTAACCGCTGCGCCAGTAACTTGTTGAGTTGCTTCTGGAGTTCCATCAGAACTATTAAACCCTAAAACTTTACCAGCCCTATTGCTTTTAGTAGGCAACGTCATTGAGACAGCTTCATCGCTATCAGCTAGTCGTATTGAGCGATCATCTTGATCTTTTCTATCTGCAAGCTGTGCAGTAAAACGGTCAAGTTCTGTATTTAAAGTTCCAATTTGGAATGCGCCTGATGATGGAAAATCTGTTGTGCGTTCAAGCTCAATGCTTCTTGTAATAAGGACAGTGCTTCCACCAGAGGCTCCAACAACTGTTGATGTAATTGTTCCTGTAGAGCCATTGCCACCACTTACAGTATAGTGTGTGGTAATTGTTTTTAAGGTTCCGTCCACATAAAAGTTAAGGTCAGCTTCAGCAAAAAATTCAAACGAAACCGCAAAAGAAGTTTGCGTAACTCCTTGGCCTACCGTGTACGATACTCTCGGTGTGTTATTAGCTATGTTAATAGTCATGCCAAAACCCTACTCCTATTTAATAAAATGCTCAACGCACAATTAGTAACGCCCTCCGGCAAAGGCTCTACCCATTCCATTAATCTCATCTTTAAGAAACCAAAGTTGCGCTGTTGGCAATCTTCTTACCAATTCATTAGCACCTTGACCATAGTTGCCGTCAAGAAGCTCTTTAATGCCTCTACCTACATCTACAGCATAAGAAGGAGCAGCACCACCAACAGCTAAAGCTGCATCTAACCCGCTTTTTTCTTGTTTAAACTTAGGATTAACAAGGCCACCGCTAATATTAGGCCCACCCAATGCCTGACTCATATTCATAGCCGTATAAAACAAATCAGAATGCAGAGCAGCTATACCAGATGCATCAAAAGAACGAGCTATAACATCAGGCCAAGACATTTGCTGCATTTGCCAATCTTTATATTTAAGCTCCATACCCATGTAGCCTAATCCCATAGACGCAGTTATAGCTACTGCCCTGTTTTTTATCTGACCTTGCGCTAATGATGCTGTGATTTTGTTTGCTGCTGCAAAACTGTAAGACATAAACTGGAATGGCATACCTAACAAACCATTTTCAATTCTATAATACCCTTTGAATTTAGGGTCTTCTTTTATATTTGGGAATACTTTTCTAGCTACATGAATAGGAACATAAAATACACCATCAACCGCAATAGGTTTATCTGCTGGTGTACCCATCAAGACAGTATTCATAATGCCTGAGTTCATAGCAGTGCGAAAATTCTCTACAGTATCTTGATCTGTTACACGCTCACTAACAGGTTTTTCTTTCTTAAACCTGTTCATTGCTAGTCTGTTTATTCTGTTTTCATATTTTATAGAAGTTTCGCCTTTATTTCTTTTAAACTTGCCATGCATCATTTCATGCAAAAGAATAAAATCTGCTAAATCTTCTTTTGTTTTAAACCTGTCAGCGTTTATTAATCTAAATTCTGAATGCATTAAAGACTCGCGTTGAGCGTCTGTTAAATCTTTTCTTGCTTTTTGTTTTTTTAGATTGTTAGCAAATTCTTCTCTTCTTGCTTTGTCGCTTAATGCAAGAAAGGTATCATTAACTTTATCTGTATTCAAATAAACAGTACCATTTTCGTAATGACCAAATGGCACACCTTCTTTTGCATCATCCCAACCAAATCTTTTACGAGCAGCAGCGTATTCAACTGAATCAGTAACTACTTTTTTAACATTAAACTCATCACCAAACCTTGAGACAATAACCTCATTTCCAAGATTAATATAATTAAGGCTTTCTTTTCTACCTGTAGTCCACTCTCTTGTATTAGGTAAATACAAACCAGATTCTGTTTTATCCCAAGGAGCATCAGCTATAGCTTTAGCTTCTTTTGCACCAATGTTGTATCTAGCTAAATAAGCTACTTCCATTGGGCTTGCTTTGCCTTGAGTTAATTTTATAGAGTAATCAATTAACGTATGCCCTCTAGCAATGGCATCCATCTTTTTAAAGATAGTAGTCATTGGGGCAACGCCATTAAGCATAAAAAATCCAGTGCGAACCTTAGACATCAAACCATCATTTAATGGATTGTTTTTCATGTTTTCAGTAAAGCGCATGTGAGCGTCACCCTTTAGGATGTCGATAATCTCACCAGCAATGCGTCCTTCAGCAGAACTCATACGCACTCTATTGTCGCTCATAACCCCAAACAACATCTTCCATACAGTACCCATCTCATGTTCCATCATTATCTTAGCAAAGTCTGGAAGCGTAGAAAATCCAGCAGAACCAAGGTAATTTAACATGGCTAAGTCTTTTAATATTATAGCTGATTTATAGTTTAAGGCATCTGGTTCACGAATAACTGTGCCATGCACTCTATCGTTTAGATGGCGTATATCTCGTAGTGCAGCATCAATCTCACGCCCACTCATTTTGCCATCAGCAAGCATACCAAGCTCTACATCATCAAGCAGATCATCAATGCTTTTGTTAAACTTGTTCATAAACTCATATTGAGGCGCAACTTTAGCTGTGTATGTCTTCATAACATTAACAGGATTAGTTTCAATAAACTCAATAACAAGTTTGTTTGGAATATCTATGCCGCGATGCTTAAAATGCTTTGATCTGCCATGACCAAAGTATTGAGAGTTAACATCTGTTGGGTCTTTAATCCCTAATATCTCATCAATAGTATCATCAGCACGTTTGTTTGTAGCTGTAATGCTAGAATCTAACTCTACTCGCTCCCATCCAGCTTGTTTTCCTGTTACAGAATTAATTTTAGCTTTGTATATATATGGGTTTGCTTGATACCAAGAAGACAAAATAGCTTTTAATCTGTTTCTGTTTCCATCTTTTAAAATATAAGCTTGATTCCAATAACGAGGATTAAACACATCTTCATTAGCTGGCATGCTCAAAGCTTTGCTTGTGTTTTCTATGTGAAAATTAGCATCATCTATTTGATCTTTTAATTTGTTAGCTTTTAACCTTAATAAATCAATTTCTCTTATCTTTAATTCTGAAACAGTTTTTCCTTTAAGCTTGGCTATAGCATTCTCGACAGAAAGCAAGTCAGCTTCAAGCCTTGGCAAATGACCTTTGTAATATTCTGTGCTGCCAATAACACCGCTGCCTTTTAATCTTTTTTCCCATTGAGCGTAGTATTCATCAATGCGACTCATAGCTGTAGCTTCAGCTTTAGAAGCTGGGGCTTCGCCTTTCATGCGCTTAATGTTTACATCAGTCATCCACTCAACAAATGTTTTTTGTGCTGGCTGCGCTTTAATTTTAGCTGCAATCTTGTTAGTAACACCGCTAACATTTGTAGTGTCTTCTGTTATCTTTGCACCAATTTTTGCTGCTACATCTCCAGTATTGTAATCAAGTATAGTTTGTTTGCCTGTGCCGTATTCTTCGCCATACAAACCTCTTAGATCGTCATAGACAGATACCCATTCACCATCACGCATAGCAGCTTTTTGATAAACAGATGGGCCAAGAGTAAAGCCTCTCTTGTGTAAATTAAGCAGTATGCCTGAGTCACCAGCTATACCTAGTATTACTTCTTTAGCTAATGCTGGTGCATTCTCATTTTGCAAAACACGTTTCATAGGTGTTGTTACAAATTTAAAAGCCCAACTATCTGTAAATAAATTTTTAGGAAGACTAAGGTCTGTGCTTGTGTAATCTCTTTCGCCTAACTCTAATCTTTTTTCTTGTTCCGTTTTTAATAAATTGTAATCATTTTCTGCTTTGTTGGCAGCATCTCTGTTGTTTTTTATAATGTTTTCAAGATCAACAATTTCAGACTCAGAAAGATTAGGTCTTTCTGCATTAAGCTTGGACTCAGCTTCATCAGCCATCTGCCTTAGTCTTAGTATTGTTCTAGGCCCATCACTTACTACAGCTTGTACATCTTGATCTGTTACTTGAGAAAATGGACGCTCTGGTGTTGGTTCTAGTTTTCTAGCATCAATGCTAGGTGCTAGGCTAAGTTGTTGATTGCCAGCAGCTTCTTCCGTTGCCTTATAAGCTTTAGCTCTGCGTGTGGCTGGCACTGCAATAGCACCACCCAACAAGTTGCCAGCAACAAAAGCTGTGCCAACATTGATGGCTGATTCAGTAGCGGTATTAAGAGGGTCAAATGGTGCGCGAAGAGCCTCTTGCCCAACTTGCAAAGCAGCTACACCAGAACCAACCCTCAAACCAGAACGAAAAACACCAACAGCAGGGCCACCAAAGGGTAGCGCAACAAGGTTAATAGGATCAGCCAACCCAACAAACAGATGAGTAAAAAAACCTGTATTAGAAAGTGTGCGCCTACGCGCAAGATTTTCATCAATGCCTCTTTTTAAATCCTGCATGTGTAATGCGTTTTGAGCTAAAACCAAGTCGTTAGCAAACTCTTCATAGCCCTTCATGTCTTCTAATGGATTGTAATCTTTATCTACAACATCCCCATAATTAATTTTATTTTTCATATGCTCAATGATAGGGGCGTAAGTATAACCAATAGAAGCGGCAAAAGATTCTCCTATTGATGGGTCGTTATCTTTTGCTTGAGCTTCTCCATAAAATCTAATGTTGTGCGTAAATGGATCAATAGTTTTTGCAGCAGCTTCCATGTAGATTTGATCTGGAGTTCTTTTTAAAGGGCCGTTAGGCCTAACTTCTTTAACTGTTGCTAGTTCAGATTTAGTTGGCTCTGGTGTTACTGCACTAATAACTGGCTCACGCTCTTCCATATCATCTTCTTCAGAAACAATTGAAGAAGGAGCATCAAAATCTACTTGCTCTGTATCTATTGCAGCAGCAGTTAATTTTGCAACTCTTTCGTCTCTTGCTGTTTGAGAAGGCGGCCTTACGCTTAGTGGTTGTGACTGTGTTTCTTTAACTAATGGCTTTGCAATTTCTTCTACATCATCATCTGGCAATGATGCTGCCTCAATATCAAAGTCCACTTGCTCACGATCAATAGCAGCGGATGATAGTCTAGCTGCGCGTTGATCACGACTACCTGTCTCTGGCCTTACAGTGCTTAATGGTGTTAAATCTAATTCTGGCTCTGGTTGTTTAAACTTATCAATCTTTTCTTGCGCTACATTTACAAGTTCTTGATTAGATAATTTATTTGATTGTGACTCAATTGGTTTTGATATACCAGCAAGATCATAAGCCTGAGAAAGTCTAGTTGATTGTGGCATATCAACAGCAGAAAGCTTTAAAGCTGTTTGCAATAACTGTGGTTTTAAATAATAACTTGCTGTTTCTGGCGTGTTTTCAAATTTAATTACAGACCTGACAAGCGCAGGTAAATCATTGAGTGTAAGTTTATCTTTGTTTAAATCGTTTTTAATAAAATCAATGTAATTGTTTGTTGGATTGTTGTCTGATGGTGGCGCATACTTCATAAACATTTGAGCAATGTCACCATTAAACTCATTTATCTTTGATCTTAAATCAACGTGTAACGCTCTTAAACCCATTTCTGGAGAGTCAAATATTACATATGGCTTACCATTAGCATCATAGTAAAACTCACCTGTTTCACCAGCGTAATCTTCACCAGCGCGAATGTTTCCAGCATTGTTATATATATTTGTCATTCAATCTCTTAAAATCTATTTATTAAATTTTCCCGCATTACATCTTTTACTTCTGGTATGCGCTTGGCTGTAAAGCCTGTTGCTCTTTGTGTGGCTAATTTAGCAAGCAGTTTTGGATCAATAGGCTCTGGCAAGTCTACATCTACAGCACTTTTTAACTGCGCTACATCAACTATAACTTGCTGTGGAACATTTACTTCTTGTGGAGAGCTACCCCTTACAGGTGCTATAAAAGGAACCATTATGCCATTAGACCTACGTTCTACAACCATGTATCTCATGCTATCAATAGGAGTCCCACTGCCCTGCAATGGCATTAAAACTAATCTATCTTGTGGCGGTATATCAACAAGCCCTTGGCCTTCTACAATTTCAGAATCATATTTTGTTAGATGAAAGCGTTTATTAGGCATCCCATATTTGTCAGATATTAATTTGTTTAAAAAACTAACAACCTCTATCCTATCATCCTTACTAGGAAATATAGCAGACAATGCTTGGCGCGATCTGTTTACGTTTCCAAATTCAAAATCTTGAACAACTCCTTCAGTTTCTGGATACAAATCTTTAAAGAATGCTGTTGTTAAGGTTTCAATTGTATCTTTGCTAGCATTACCTGCTACTAAATATTCAACATATGGTAGCAAATCTTTGGCAATATTAGGATTAACTGTATCTGTGCCAAAAAATTTATCATCTGTTGTTTGTTTAACAAGAAAATCATTAAGACCATCTGGAAACATTGCTGTCATTTTTATAGCCAGAGAATCTTTATTATCATACTGTGCGCGTATTTCCCCCATAACTAGAGGCAAATTATCATAACCTTGAAACTTTGTAACAGCTAAAACAGTTTGAAAAAATGCATTTTCTTTATTAGTTAAAGTGGAATTAGCCCACATGTTTACAGCAGCCTTACTGCCATCTTCTTTTAACACGCGACTAAACTTGTCATAAAGAACCATTAAGTTTTGCTGCGCTTCTGGAGGCATAGGCATTCCAGCGTAAAGATTTTTTATATAGCTTTGCAAAGAATCGGGCAAAACATTTGCGTTTATTATACTTCTGCCCCAAACATCTCTACTTTCAACAGCCTCAGATGTAAGAAAAAACTGCTCGTTTCCCTGTCCTATTGTATTAATAATAGCATCGTCTACAACCTCAGTCTGTTTAGCGTTTGTGCTGCTACCTTGCCCATTCTTAATTTGGTTCTGTGCTTTTATAGTTGAGTTAGTTGCAGCGTTGGCTTTCTCTACCCTAGCTTTATCAACATTGATAGCGCTTCCATATCTAGCTAATTCTTTACGATCAACACCAATATCCATCGTATCAATAATTTTATCAGCTAATGGTTTTACACTATCCAAAACATCGCCATATTTTCCACCAGTGTCTATGTATGCCGTTAAGTCTTCAGACTGTCTTGCTGTTAAGCCAGAAGTAGCAACATCAAGAAGAGAAGTAAGAAGAGATTGACGTAAATTTTTAATAGACGATTGTGCCGTGGTTACATTAATTGCAGCCCTACCTAAAGATGGATCGCTTAAAGCAGTGGTTTTTTTTGAGTAAGATTCAAATTCAGCAATTGCACCATCAATATCTGAATTTAATATTTTATCAGAAATATTTCTGTCAGCCGTTTGCCTTGCTTCAGTTAATCCAAAAAGAGATTCACTTTGAAAAACCAAATCCTTTTTAGTTTGATCTCTGTCGTCTTTGTTTTCAGATGCTATTTTGGCGTTTTCTCTACTAACAAGTTTGTTTTGAATGCTAGCTAAAGTTGTGTCTGCAAACTTTTTAACATCTTGGAATACACTTACAGGCCTTACATCTTCTGACCCAGAAAAATTAGTTAAAACTTTAGCATTTACTAAACTTGAAACGATTCCTTTAATGCCTTCTGGCAAAGCTTCTAAGCCAATTCCATTGTTTGACAAAACAAGCCGTACATCATTTAAAGTTTGAGAATCTAAATCTTTATCATTTAAAACAAAATTGCCAATTCTATTTAAAGCTCCAGCAGTCCTTGCTTGAAATATTTCAGTTTGATATTTAGTTTTTTCAGCAGCATTCATTTGATCTGGAAAAGCTAAAAAGAAATTTTCTAAATTTTTCAAACTGTTAAGCTCTAATTCAAGAGCATCTTCTTGCATATTAATATCTGGGCTACTATGCATAGCTTCTAAATCAGAAAGATTATTTTTATGAGATAAATTAAAATCATCAGACAAAATAGTTCTATTACGAACTAAATCCTGCTCCATAAGATTTAACTTATTAGAAGCAAGCAATCCGCTGCCTATTTGTTTGGCAGTGCCTTGAAATTTTGAAACAGTGTTTTTTGTAGTTTGCTCAATAAAATCAGCAAACTCATTTTCAAACAAACTAACACTGTCTTGATTGTATTTATATTTTAACGCTAGCTCTGCTGCTTTTATTTTAAAGTCTTGTTCAATTGCATTAATATAACGCTTTTCAATCACTTGATTGTAAGCGTTCTGCGCTATAGAGCCAAAGCCTTCTGGAGCAGAAATAGATGAAACTAATTCTGGCTTTCCTGTTTCTGGATTTATAGACCTTAAAGAAGCAGTTTGCGCTGCGTCAGCACCTTTTGTTAATGCTTCTTGTTTAAGTTGATTAAATGAACCTTGAATAAGATTGTCAGCAATCTTGCCAACACCACGCCATACATCAGCAGCACCTGTATCTGCGCGAACCACACCAATATTAGAAGCAAAGGTTGTTCTTTTTTGTTTAATTACTGCCACTTTAACACCTATTTAATCTGTTGGTAGCGATAAAGACCACTAACTATAGAGCTAGCAGCACCAAGATAACCAGCTTGCAAAGCATTTCTTGCTTTTACTGCTTGCATATTTGCAGACATAATTTGTTGAGATGCTTTCATCATGCCCATAGATTGAATTTCATCAGAGTCTTTGTATGCAATTTCTTTTTGTCGATCCATAAAAGCTTTTAATGAACGATCACTTGGGTCTCTATTTAATAATCCCATAAAAGCTAGGTTACTAGATTGTGCGCTAGCAAGCTCACGCAATCTTTGATTAGACCTTTGCGTTGCTTCGATTTTAGTTTGTCTGGCTTGAAGCTGTAGTTGATAGCGATTAAACGCCGCTTCTTGAGCAGCAGCCTTCCCCCCTTGAATGGCAGAGGCTGCTGACAATAATGTACCCGCTATCTGAAGACCAAGCATTAGAATGCCACCTCTGCTATTATACCGTTTACCTGTAATGACAATGGTGATGTTTGTGTAATCTTAACTGTTGGATCATCACTATAACCAAGCAATCTAAATTCTTTTTTACCACTTACAGCCTGTCTATCAGTGCTAAAATCATCTGTTACTTGACGAATAACAAGACCGTTTCCGTTAACAGAAACAGAAAGAGTGTCATTTAAATCTAATATTACCCTGTTAATCGCTCTAGGTTGCCCTGTGAGTGGCCCTCCGACTACTTGAGCATCAACAGGTAGTGTTTCCGCCTCTACGTTGAATGAGTAGCCAATCTCAGCAGATGTTATTTCTTGAATTGCAGATACATTTACATTGCCGCCAGCGACTGTAAACTTGCCAAGGTAATCAGTTCCGTTAATTACATCTACTACTGCGCCATTAGCAAAGTGACTAGACACATTAAAAACACCAGCAGAGCCTGTAAACTTATCTGAAAAATCTAAATTATATTGCTCGTCCATTTCAGAAAGAATTAATTTCTGAGTGCCATCACCTTTGTCGTGCTGCATTACAAAGAATACACGATCATCAATAACGCATACAGAATGAAATTTGCCTTGAGTTGTAAACTCTGACCAGCCAGCACGTTGTTCGGCTCGATTAGAGTTGAACAAAGCTACACTTCCATCGTTATTTAAAACAAAAGCATATGACTCTGGACGATTAATTGCGCCAGTTAATATGGCCATTTGAACAGGTTCTTTAATTAAATGCGGTGATAGAGTGCTAATTCCTGTAGCAACATAGGCAGCTTCAGAATCAGAATAAATATATTCACGCACAACAGAACCTGTTTTTTGAACAAACAATGTTGCCCCATCAAAAACTTGCGGCCTTACATGACTTGATCCATAAGGTGTCTGACGTTTAATCTGTGCATTAGTTGGCGTAATAGATTCTTCAACAAATGCGGGAATATATGATTCAGATGTGCTAGTAAAAATTTGCAAATCACGGTTAGATACAATGTGTCTTATTGTATTGATCTCACCAATGCTAGCAGTAAGGTCAAGTGAATCATCATCTTCACCATCACCAACATCAAAATCAAAATAAAATCCAGTTCTGCTAGCCCAGATAGCATCTGGTTGAGCAATAGTTCCCCCAAGCCATAAACGGTTTTCATGAAAAGCTACTGCCGCTGGATACCCTCTATAAGCACTATATGACTGCTCATCCCATTGGGTTGTAGGTGCGTGTGTCTCAACCTTTGGGCTACCTCCACCAATAACAGAAGCGTTAGCATTCTGCCCAGCAGTAATAACAAACACATTTTTATCAATAACTTCATTAATTGTTCGTGCGCCATTTAATTGATTGGCAGCAATGCCACCAACAGCACCAGCAGCACTAATAGTAACGCTATCATTAACAGTAAGACCATGCAGTGCGAAAGTTACCTTTACATCAGCGGTTCCATCTGTAGTCTCAAGAGCATCAGTATCCAAGTGCGCTATAAGTTTATCACGAACATTGCCAGTGGCTACAGTAGATGAAGTTATAGCGGTAATTTCTATTTCATTTTCATGATACCTAATTGTTGTTCCAACATGTCCAGCAACAAAGTAAGCGGCACTTGTTGTAAGGGTTATACCATTTCCTGTTGTTGCAGAGGGATCAAGAGTTGTGCTTGCGCTATGAAAAGATTTGTAAGGTTGATATGTACCAACTTGGTCAATACGACTATCAAAATTAAATGTTCTAAGTTCAAATGCAGTAAGGCTTGTGCGTACAAGCATGCGTATCATAAAAGTTTGGTGAGCAATAAACATTACATCACCAGATTGAGCAAAAGTTAAATTAGTTATAATGCTGTCGCTAAATGGAACAGCCGCACTATTAACATCTTGTGTTATTGTTTGCGTTAAAGAAACGGCACCAGTGGAAGGGCTTATTATAAATACCCTAATCTTTGCGTTTTCAAAAGAAACTATATATCGCTCATCATCAGAGAATATAAACGGCACTAAACGACATTGTTGAGTTTTTGAAG
>UEXM01001682.1_pt1 | contig 17715 bp, 20 predicted proteins | sample 1796661 | NCBI WGS metagenome assembly UEXM01 (sample SAMEA4772469, study PRJEB27181) | metagenome | reverse complement strand
TACTGTAACGCCTGTGGCGAAGCCAACGTGCTTTACATATTTGTCGGTGACAATACCTGTGGATGCAATAGTTGCAATGTCTGTATAAGCACCAGTTGTTGAATTTTTAGAGACAACTTGGAAGCCGCCTTCTGAGCGCACTGGTCCTGTGAATGTTGTGTTAGCCATGTGATTCTCCTGTCGTGGCAAATGTCAGACGCACCATGCGGCTGTCAGGGATATCGGCACACTACAACAGGTTTGATTAAAAAGAAAGAGGCGATCCGAAGACCGCCCCTTAATTACAATACTGTTAAAAGTATTATGCTGCGCCTTCAGATCCGAAGATGCCGCGCCAGTCAGTAACACCAAAGCTGTAACGCTCACGCACTTTGTAGCGCACGTTGCCAGTCTCGAAGTCGCCTTCCATGCCTTTTTTCATAGGCGAACGCTGGAACATTTTCAGTCCATCAGGAACATCAGTAGTCACAAAGAACGCATCTGAGTCTGTCAGACGGCGCATCACATGATAACCTTTTGGCAAGTAGCCGCCAGATTTAATCGCGTTGATGTCGTTGTCAGCAGTACCAGTGCGAAGCTGTGATTCCAACAGACGCTCTGCAACAAAAGTGTAAGCTGTTGGGATAACCAACTGCGTACCTTGGGCAGCAATCCGAAGACCACGTTCGTCCTTCATATCCGCGATTTGGATAAGAATGGCTTCAAGTGATGTCTCAGACAAGTCAGCCGCTGTGGCTAACGTGTTAGACTGGTTGCCGTTCTGCGTTGGGTGTGACGTACTCAGAAGAGTAGTGCCATCGCCAATGTTTGCAGAAGTCGCGTTATTCAAGACGTTCGCCGCTTTGATTTCCTTAGTGGAAGCCATAGAACGTGCGAGTGCCTTGGTGTAGCGAGAAGCGATTGAGCCGTACTGGCCGTCCTCTTCAGCTTCCTCAGTGATTGAGAATGCCAAAGCAACCGTTTCGTGCTGATAACGTGCAGTCCACTGCTGGCCAGCGTCATCATAAGAGATGGCGGAGCCTTCAGATTTAGTTGGCGCAGAGCCAAAACCTGCGAGCAGAACGTCCTCCTCGAATGCCTTCTGAGAGGTATTCGATTCAAACACTGCTTCATATTCCGCAGGGTAACTGTCGTATTCGAGGCCAAAGAGGGTGTTTAGACCCGGCTCAAGCATTTTAGCAAAACTTGCTCTATTCATAGCCATGATTTAAATCCTCCTTAAATGCCAGCGACATTTGTACCAAGCAGGTGTTCATTAACTGTAACCTCCATGATAGCGTTCGCACCAAAAGCATTATCTGGGGCATCGTAAAGCGCAATGATCTTGCAGGTAGCAATACCCGCAGCCATCGTATCGCTCAGTTCAAAACCAGATTGACCTGTGAGGGTCGAACCTGCGCCTGCAACAACATCGCAACAATTGCCGATATTTGTCTGGGCCACTGCTGTCGTGCTAGTTGCAGCATTTGCTGAAGACTGACACTTAAACACTGTGTACGGGCAATCGTAGACATAAGCTATGATATCCGTAGCCACTGTGCCTGACGGCCAGTATTCACTGTAAACATATGATCCGTCTGATGCGGTGTATGACACCCCAGCAAAAACACCAATGTTATTTACTTCTGTTGCCGTGTGTGGAGTAATAGTTCCAGCAGCAATAATAATTACCAGATCACCTTTAAAGATGTTCTCTGCCAAACCAGAGGCAATGGTATATTTATTTGTGCGTGGCGCATTACCCGACATATGGCGAATTGGGACAAACCCAAAGGCAGCATCAACATTTGCCATTTTTTCGCTCCTATAGCGTTAAAGTTAATCGCTCATGGCAGAAAGATTTCTGCCGCGACTCATTTCAGACTTCCGTTCCTGATGGATTGGTAGCCCATTACGCCGTCCTAACGCATCGAGATCGCCTGCAACGGATTCGTTTTGCTCACCATTCTTGTTAGAATAGTATTCCTTCATTGATCTATGCCGCTCTTCTGGCATTTCACAGAGCAACATTCCTTCGATGCCTGTACAACCTTCCCACTGTCCGTGATTAATAGTCGGAAACAACTTGCTAGTCACAGTTTCAGCTTTGCGCGGTTCCCACCCTTCACGCATACGTTTGTATACGTTGTCTGGTGTATCTTTCCCTTGAATCGAGGTCGCTACCCACCTTTGAACATAACCGGGACGTGCATCAGGTGCATCCAAAAGTGCTGGGGGTTTCCATGCTGTTTCACGACGAGCTTGCTCATCGCGCATGGAGCTGCGAGTTTCTTCCGCACGAACATTTCTTTTCTCAGTCATAACTATTGTTCCCTTTGCTGACGACGAATTTCAGCTTCATATTTTTTAAGGCCATTTTCGTCATTAATACCAAGTTCCCGTGCCATTCTAAGATGATCTTGCGACATTCTAACTCTATTGCCCTTGTAGCTTGAACCGCCTGTAGTGGGAGCGACTGGTGGTCTACTTTTTGTTCGTGGCTTACTTGGACTTGATCCAGAAGATAACTCAGGAAATACTTTTTGTAAACGGCTGTTTAAATGATCGTAATAATCGTCCGAATTTTTGTCGAAACCTTCTAAGTCAAGTTGGACATCAATCGCACGGGCCGCTGCTGTTTCTCGTTCAAAACCTGCGGCATTGAACCAGTTATTTTGCTGCCACCAAGACATAGCTTTGGCGGGAGCTGGGTTTTGTGCAGCTTGCTGCGCGCGGCCCACGGTAGGTGATACCGAACGCTGCTGACGTTGCTGCTTCTGCATTTCCGCAATACGCATAGCCGCGCGCATGTCGGCCATTTGCTCTTGGAAGTTTACTTGAGCATCTGTGTCACCTTCCTCCACAGCTTTGTGAAGAGCTGACTTGGTTTGCTGGTAACGCTGATTAAAGTTCTCTTCAGCAGATTTCTGAGATCCTTGCTCCAGCCGTTCGAGACGTTTTTGGAGCTGGGCGTTTTGCTCTTGGATTTGCTTTGCTTGGACTTCGGCTTCCCTGCGCTGCGTAACGAGCTTTTGGATGCGCTTTTGGACTTTTGGGCCATAGTCATCTCCTTTTTCTTCGGAGACATCTACAGCCTCCTCACGGGCTTCCTGTACGGGATCGTCGATGACCTCTATCTCAAAGTCCTCCACTTCACCCTTGGCCTTTTTAATTTCGGCCTCGATTTCATTCATAATTTCATTGTCTGCCATTTGGATCACCCCACATATGCCGCGACATCAACCCCGTCTGGCAAGATCGATGTGATTTCATCATCGTTCAGCAGAAGGAACTTAACGCCTTTTACAACAATTTTCTGACCAGCGTATTTTCCATAGGTCACGCGATCTCCAACCTTGGGAAAGATTTCTGAGCGCCAACATTTGCCAGTGTCACGATCCCGATATGCCAAGTCGCCCTTGGCGCAAACTACGCCGTGAGCTGTTAGGTATTCTTCGTTGTCTTTGGATGATTCTGGCAGAAGTATGCCGCCTGATGTTTTTGCCTTTACCTGATTAGGTTGGACTAAAACCTTCCAATTCAGTGGAATTGGGAGTAGATCAGATCCGATTGTAGCTTCGGTTTGATCATCGGTATAGATTTTATCATGTTGATGAGACACGTCATACATCCTCTTCATTTATATTTTTAATCGTCTCGCGGATAATTTCAGATGCTTGCATTAAGCCCTCTGAAATCCCTACGTTTTTTTGGTATGAGCTAAAGTCGGACATTCGACCATCGACCATACTCTCAGCTATCTCCATCCTTTGTTTGTCCAGATTTATTCTGATCTGTTGCAGCAGATCGCTTACTGTCATTTTTGACACCTCCTGACATGGATACGCCAGTGACGTGAACAGTCACATCCTTTTTTTCATCTGACATTTAGTATCCTTTCTTTTTAGGCTTCGCCTTTTTCTTCATTACCTTCTTTTTGACAGGTTTGGAAGTTTTCTTTTTGCCATACTTCATCTTTTGTCCTCCTTTAGACATTAATGCGCCAAAACTTGCGCGGTTCATTTATACATCCCCCGCTGATAATTCACGGGCTAGGATCTTGAGCGTATCGGCAAAGCCCTTGTCCAGCTCTTTAGCCGCCATAGCAAACTTGCGTGGCGAAATATCATCAGAGTCCAACCCACGGCGCTCTAGGAAGCTCTTCGCCGCCCTGATTTCTGCCTGCGCTACCTTTTTAACTGCCGCTCTGGCCATTGCTGCCTCCTACTTGATCTAATGCACCGTAACCCATTCCAGTGCCAACTGCCAATGGAACAACATATGTCGGGATACCCTTTTCCATTACTGCTTTTCTAAACTCTGGCGTGATCTTGAAGCCCTTGCTGCTGAACGCACCAAAATCTTCTGACTGTAGATTGATTTCATCGACAGAAACATCTTTAGAAAATGCCTTCAGCAGCTTCTTCAATCGGTTTTGCACATCACGCTGATAATAGTTGATCGTGCCTTCCTTGGCTACATCGCGGCCACCAACTTTGGCAATCGCCTCTGGATCATTTGGAAATGACAGATAATCAACTTCTGGATCTTTGACAGCGTCATAGATTGAACGCCGCAAGCCTTCGTCCAGCCACTTGTTTTGAGAAGACATTAAAGGACCGCCTTCTGTTGCATTGTCTGGAACAGAGGGAAGTTTATCTATTTCTAATTGAAGTCCTTGCTTTTTGTTTGCAATATCATCAGTAATATCAAACACACCTTTTTTAATGTCATTTGAAAGCCAATCCACTGGTTTATCTTTTAAATATGAATAAACCAATTCTTGCGCAAAGTTGTTATTAGACCAATTTGTGCTTAATCGCGGTTGACTAGAAATCCATTCATTTACAAGTTCTTCTTCAAGATCAGTTAACTCGCCGCTTAAAGGAATTTCTGAAATGTCCTTATACTTTTTCATATGTGACGGACGAACAAAGTTTTCACCACTTTTGATAGATTTATTTAAATCATGGATGTTAGCCTCGTACCCTAATCTTCCGCGATCAAGATCACTCATAGATCTAAATATATCAGCCCGACCCTGACTTAAATCTCTACTTAAAACATTAAAGTCATCGTACAAATCATCCAATTTTGACATGACCAACGATTCATCGTAACTCATTGGAGAATTGTTAATTGAAGCCGAACTAAGGTTTTGCTGCGGATCTGACTGTATCTCGCCAACGTAACGAACAGTGTCGCCGTCTTCATTTACATAATCTGCGTGGCGTGTATGAAAAATTGTGGCAGCGTCATCCTCGCCAAAGTGGCGACTTTTTGCCAGCGTATCTATTTTAATACGACCCGTAGGATCTGTATATTGAAATAAACTCTCTGTATAATCTGTACCGCCCTCTGGAAAATACTCAGAATACTCTGTGTCTCCCGCGTCTACAGACTCAGGTCTATCTACCCCATAACGATACATAAAATTTGGAGGATCGTTATTAAATTCGTCTTCAAGATTTTCTCTAACTCGTATGTTTATTTCGTCTTGAAGTCGGTTTTCACCACCATACTGGTGAGCAAGAGCATCTTCTGAATATTGGAAAAATTCAGCATCACCATCTGGGTCTATATATACCCAGTCCTTGCCTCTAAGGTCATCCAAATTTGTGCCTAATTTATTGGCTTGCTCTTCGAGGTATCCATCGTCCAGTTCGTCTGGCCTGCGATAGCCAGCATCTGGAAGATTATCTGCTAGAACATCTCGATAATTATTCGTAGCCTCACTCAGCCAAGGCCCATCTTCCAAAACTTGATCTACAGCTTCACGCATATCCATAGGTTCAGCTTCAGATCCAAGAACACCTTCGGCTCGACGCACATTTGGAACCAAGCGCGGATCGTTTTGCTCAAGATAGTCAATAATTTCTTCTTTGGTTACGTTCTTGCCGCTAAAGAAATCATCTGCCCCAGACCACTCAAGTTCGTCTGGCTTTGCGCCTGTCTTGATCATTGTAGCTTTTAGCTGCTCATACGGACCCTTCTTCTGCTTGAGGTCCATAGCGGCCTTTAGAGAAGGGCTAAAGAGAATATCATCTACTGGTATCCTATTTGCGCGTTCTGCCGCCTGTGCCGCTGTTATAGCGTCTGCGAGAGATGTCCCGCCTGAAAGCGTGGGGTCTATTGTGATTTGTGGTTCAGTTGCAACGGCCACTGGCACTTCGGGCGCTCTGTTGGCTGCTGTAGCCGCCTTAGATGCGCGGCCAAGCCGTGAAAACAAACCCAAATATGGAGTTAAATATTGCTCTCCAAATTCACCAAAAGCCAAGAGTTCTCTAGATAGCCTGTCTTCTTGGCTTTCACTTTGAAATGGAATTTGCTCTGCGACAAACCCAGCTCCTGCGCCTAATCCAGCAAACAATGCGTTTATCGCGCCCAATCCAGCGTCTGCAATGCCGCCATAAACGTATTCAGCCCCAGTGGGACCACCGGGATAGAAACGCATCTCTGGGAGAACAGTGGCCACGCCTTGGCCTGTGACAGCGTTCTTAAAAGATTGGCCTGCGTCTCTGGCGTAATCGCCTGCAACATTAAACCCAAAATTGCTCAGTGGCTCATCTTTTGGCGCTTTTGGCGCAGGCGGGACATAGCCCACAGGATCTGCGCGAGGGATCATAGGATTATCATCATAATAATCAGTTAGATAATCAGCATAAGCCTGCGATGGGATGTTGGGCTGACCGTCAGGACGGAATGCGCCCTGTGGGAAACTCGTTCCAATTTTTAAAAATGTGTCAGCCATATTCACCACGCCTTACATGACCAGTACCTAGCTTTCGTCTTAGGACCGGGGTTATCACAATTATGGCGCGATCTAAAGTTAGATCTGCGGCCCTTCTGAGTTTTTTTGATAGTCATATTCGGATCGCCAAAGGTCACGCGCTTTACCTTGTCGCCGTCTTTTACATAAACCACAGACTTCTTTTTGCCATAAGATGTCTCGCCCTTGGAAATGCGGCGCGGATTGTTGAGCTTTACGGTTTTACCTTTGTACGTTGCCATTATATGCCACCACCTTCTTCTTTAAGGGACGCCACAAGACCTGTGAAGCCTATTGCCGATAATATGCTGGCAGACAAATTTCGTAAGTTACGAAACTCTGGGTCAAAACGGGCAAACTTAGATCTTACATCAGCAAGATCAAAAGTTGTTTGAACTTTTGCGCCAGTTGGATCTGTTGTTTGAAGATCCATACCAGAAAAACCTTCATCTTTTGCAGTTTGAATATTTTCTCTTACATTTTCAAAATATTTATTTTCACCTTTTGCCAAGTCAGCAGCAGGCATGGCTTTTCTTTTGCCGCGCAAAAGTAATGGCAATACTCCAGAACCGCTTTCTATAAATTCATTATAGGGAAGGTCGCCGCCTGCGTAATCTGATGCAATTAACGGCGTGTCTGTAGAATAAAGAACTTTACCGCCTAATCCTTGTTTCATAAACACTGGATCAAATTTATCTAGACTTGCTACTTTTGTGCCGTGATATGACACATTATCAACATCAAAACCCATCTCATCAGCTCTAGCCATTCTTGCCTCTTGGCTCATGTCCAGTGGCGTATTGGCATACATATAAGGATTGTCAGCCGCAGACATCATTGCCTCAGTGACTTCGTCAGCCTTGCCAGCAGCGCGCAGCTCTAAGATCTTTCTGGCCATATCTTCAGCAGCATTTGTTGCGTCAGGTAACGCGCCTATTTTTTTACCAGCCTTTCCCAAAGCAAGTAATGTACTAATCCCACCCATTACCTTGGTACTCCTAAAGCTGCGGGACTAAGTGGACCCTCAACGTCCTCTGCGCCTCTGAGATATTTGATCTCGACTGGTATAGTTGGCCTGCCACTCTCAACGCCCTCAATGATCCTGTGATTGCCTTCAACCACAAATGGCACACCGTCTTCACGCACTTGGATCAAGATTGGCGATTCATCGTAGCCTGTTTCTGCAATAGATTCACGCAACCTACGCATTTTTTCTGGATCTGGTCTGTATGTTTCTTCACCAACAGATCCCGCTATGTTGGAAAGTGTGTTTGGGTTTAGTCGGATTGGCTCTTTGAAGTAGCCTGTCACGCCCTCACCAGAACCCAAAGTGGACTCATAAGTGTTTGGCTCTGCGCTCTGGCGTTTCTCTAATGCGCGTCTTAGCTTGCCTGCCAACCAGTCACCGCCGGGGTTATCAACACGAAGTCTAGGCAGAGCTGGCTGCGCATCCTTGATTATCTGGATCTTGATATTGTTGGCACTGCGCGGATCTATTAATCTCTGACGTGCGGCTCTATCTAGAACAACCGCCAAATCTTCTGGGGATGCGTCCTCAAGTTTATCCATTGCCACGCCAGATAATTCCGCAAGCTCAGAGATCTTGGGGTTTCCCCTAGCAGCAGAGCCAAATAGCTCACGCCCAAGGGACATAGCAAGTTTACCTAACGCGCCAAAACCTGCCATTACTTTTTCTTCTTTTTCTTCATCTTCTTAAAGTCAGCGCCAGTAATCTTGTCCTTGGGCTTTGCTTTAGAGGCAATTTTCTTTTGTGCTGGGCTTAGTTTCTTCATGCTTTGTGCGCCTTCTGAATGTCAAATGACGCCTTCTTAACAGCGCCTTTGTGGGGCTTATAATCGCCCTTCATAAGTTTGTAGCCTTTGCCAGACTTCATCCAATGAAATCCTTTGGGAGCTTCAACTGCTTTTTTTGCCACTTTTCTTTCCTTTCCAATTTACGCGCTTTGCGGATGTCTTGCTTTTAGCCGCTGATTTAGCTGACTTGCTTTTACACTGTGCCATAGTCGGACGGCAAGCAGGATAACCTCTCTTACTTTTAGCAGTTCTAGATTTACGGCCACAAGGCTTGCCTGTCTTGCAGTCAACCCAGCCCTTGCCTTTGTTCTGACCAAACCAGTCTTTCAGGCTGTTGCCGCTACTTTTTTTTCTTGGCACTTTTCTTACCCCAGTTCTTTGCGCCTACTTTTCGGCACTTTACCAAAGCCCCAGATCCATAAGCAGAAGGCCACGTTCCACCATTGCGTGTATAACGGGCCTTCACTTTTTTATAACATGCATCTCGCTTCGGCTTTTTTGCTGGCATTATAACGTCCCTATTTACTTATCTGTTATAAGGGTATCCCCGCCTTGTGTCATCAGTTTGATAAAGGTATTCGTTTATGATGTCTGATAACTTTTTTGTGGCAGGCTGATTTGCTTGGCGTAGCTCCATAGAGCGGATCGTGGTTGCCTCTGGAGGAACAAACCCATCAATGATCCTATTATTATAAAAATCATTGAAAAACATGCTTGTCGGCACATCTCGAAAGTTACCGCTTTCATCTGCCATTCTGTAGACAGGCGTACCTTCAACACGCTTCAAGCCTGCTGGATATGTTGTGTGCATTGAGACTGGATCTACAGGCGCATTATAATCGATCTGAGCGATCATTCTGCCTGCTGCATCGCCAGAACCCATGCCAAGCATATCTGACTTAGAAACAGCGGCTCGAACAGAAGCCTGATCTGGGAATCCCAACTTCATGCTTCTTGGCTTTGCCATTTCTTCAGAGAACGCCTTACGAGCTTCGCCACGATTGGGTCCACGAAAATAAGCTCTGACGGCATCAATGTCGGATGCTTCTAGATTATTAAGACCCGGCCAATCTGGAATGCGATTTCGCAAGTTTTCGTCAAACTGCTTCGCTGCCTTTTTGGTGATCTTCATGTTTGGCAGCATGTTGAGCGTGACATCAGAAACCATTGTAGAGAAATTCACATTGTCACCAGCCGCGTTGAAGTAAACGCCATAAACTGGCGCACCTTCTTCCAAGATCTCACCAGTCTTCGGATCTTCCACCTGACCAGAAATCTCTTTGGCTTTCTTAATTTGCTTATTTAGGATTGATGGGTCACTTCCCCAGAACCGATTATCCACTACGTTTTGGCCTTCGGTGGCATATTCGTAGCCACCTTCTCGCGCTACTGGATTGATCAGGGGAACGTCATTCACGCCAACAATAGACCCAGTACCACTCGCCCGATCTCCCTTGATCGACATGAACTGAGCGCCCTCATCGATAGCTTGCTGGAAGTTGAAAGGAGTAGGGGCTGTTTGCGTTCTGGTGGTCACATCGATTTCTGCACCTATCTCTTCCAAGGGAACCATGCCCCTTGTGACCTTCATCCTGCCTATCGGGGTGTCTTCAACATATCCGCCCTTTGTCAGACCACTGCCACGACTTTGATTTTGAAGGTAGCTTCTTATAATGGCATTTGTTGTTTGATCATCTGAATATCTCAATCCTTCCTGAACGATATTGCCGCCAACTTCAGCTACAATTTGTTCGTAAGACTTGAAGACACCACCGCCGACATCAACCGCTCCATCAACGCCTAATTGAGCAATTTTCTTTAGAGCGGTTAAAATACCCATTACTTCTTCGCCTTCTTCTTGCCGTAGCCAGATGCATAGGCGGCTTGTCCCTGCTTCTCAGCTTCGGCTTTAGTCTTGTAGACCTTGCCCTTGCTGCCCCAACGATAGCCGCCCTTGACTTTGCGAACAGGCATATCAGCCTCCCAGAAGTTTATTCATCATTTCATGGACGTTCCCGCCATCGAGCTTCATAACTTTGACTTTGACATCTTCGCCGTGTGGCATTTCCATCATTTCTTCATCGTCATACATCTCTTCGTCATCTTCATACATTTCTTCGTCATCAATGCCCATCATTGTCTGGTGGCATAAAAGCAGGAAGTTAACCAACTGATCGTCGGTCATATCAAGTCCAGCTTCGTCATGGCTAAAACCCATTTTGCTCATAAACAAAGTGGCGTTGTCTTCCATGTTTTCTACATTAACTTCAGCCATATCGGCCTCCTATCGAGTTGGACGCATCACTGGGCGTAGGGATTGCATTGGTGCGGTTGGACGCGCTTTTGGACGTGTTGGGGTAACAAAACCTGCGGCGATTGCATCATCCACGCTCATTACCCTTCCAGCGTCTGGAGCCATTTGAGGTCTTGGAGTGTCAGGCATCATTCTTGCCCCAGCTCTTTCACCTTGCATATCAATTCCACGTCGCGCTGCTTCTTGAGCCGCATTCTTTGCCGCCATAAACTGATCCATTTGTTCTGGAGTAAGATTTGTTGGCATTGCTGTGTCCATTGCCAATCTCATCTCGCCTTCAGACACTGCGCCCATACTAGGATCTTTCATAATATCTGGATTTGTACCCTGTGGGAATGAATCCATTTGCTCAACTGGGAACCTGTCCGTAGCGCCAACAACCGCCTCGAACATCTCGCGTTCACGGTCAGTAAGTGCGCCACCAGCTTGAATACGTTGGCCAATCATCATCAATTGCTCTGAGGATTCTTGATCCATATCGCCGGGGCGAATGTTTTGCAGGAACTTCATGACCAATTGGTAGTCTGGGTTTTGTGTTATATCAGCCATTATAGCCTCCTATGTTATATCTTCTTCTGTAGCATCATACTTCAGTGCATTGCTAAGATCTTCTTCAGACAGAAGCGCACCTTCAGCATTTCTATACATTACCTTACCGTCTATTATAACTTTTTCCAACGTCTCATTGAAATCTATTCCGTTAACCCATCTCGCCATATAGGCTGGCAAGCCAGCAGCACTGCCACTTATGAAGAACCGATTGTATATTCTGTTAACAACTGGATCGTTAGTGACTGTTTCTGCGTCAGTGCTGGTGTTGATGACTGTTTCTGCGCCAGTATCAGTATCAGTGGCAGTGGTATCAGCAGCATCCATCGTGTAATCAATCGTACCAGCCTCACCCTCATAGCCAGTATACTCACCAGCTTCATTAAATATTGGCGTAGCCCCACCTTCTAATGCAGCTATCTGTTGATCAAAAATCGCCCTACGTTCGTCAATCCCAGACATCAACATTTCTTCGCCAAGCATACCGCCAAAATAAGGAATCACCATACCCGGCAAGAACGAGGCAAAATATGAAGTCATGCTAGGCGGAATATCCTCAAGCATTTGCATCCTTGCGTCTTCTACCAATATTTGGTCATCTGTCATGCCAGTAGTGTCTACAGAATTATTGCTAAAGTCATCGGCCACGCCGTAGACGTAATCGGGTCCAAACACACCTTCAGCCGTGCCGCCCCCAGTTAAATCGTCTCCAGTCGCTACCTCAACCAACTTACCAGTTGAGTCATACCATGCCCCATCAAAAAATGTTAAAGGGTTTGCAAGTTTTTCTGATAAAGTTCTTTCGTCGTCTACCTCGACGCCATCTACATAAGTTTTTTCGCCAAGAAAACTCGCGAGGTTCATAATATTTTGCCCCAAAGTATTTTCACCAGTGTCTGGAATTAGTTTATCCAATACACTAAAATCTTCAGTTTGTGTGGGATCTGCAACAGCAGTGGTAGTATCAACAGCGGGGGTAGTATCATTATTGTTGTTTGTGATTGTCACTGGAGTGCCGTTGCTATCTTGATCAAAATCATAAATATTTTCATCAACAAATTTCTCAACGTAACCCTGATCTCCAAACGTATTACTAAAGCCAGTGCTTATTGTATTTCCAATATTGCTCAAGCCAGTTGAAATATTATCAAAAAACCCCGGCTTATCATCGTTACTAGAGGTAGTTGTCGCGCTAGGAGTAGAGCTACCTATACCAATGTCACTTTTAAAATCATCCCAGCTATAATACGCAGGCACACCGCCCGGTCCCTCAAACGCAGGCATTCCACCGCGTTGGCTTTGTATTAAAGCCTCTTCCTGTGGGTTGATGTACGCCAGCATATGCGGTTGGCCCATAATTTCAGTTTGACGTGGCGCGCCGTTAGCAATATTACTCAATGCGCCCATACCTGCATCTGGGTAGAATGGCTCTGGTTGAGGTGCAGCCATCATATTCTGAGGCATTTGGTTTTGCTGCACAATCGCGTTTACGCGGTCCATAAAAGTATTCATCACGCCCTCATTGGTGGTTGTTGCACTGGTGGCTGCGGCTGTGGCTGTTGTGGCATCATCGCCTCTGTGATCGCGCCCAGCGCGCCGGGTTCACCCCCACCCATGCGCCGCTTGATCTCCATCACCTTGTCAATCAGGTACTTATTCATATCCATTGGCTGACCGCCCTGTGGCCCACCCTGTGGACCGCCTGCCTGTGGGGGTGGTGGTGGACCTCCAGCCTGTGCCGCAGAGGGCAATGCCCCAAATAAATCAGGACGCAGTGGAGGTAGATTATATTGTGGGGGGTACATTTTTCATCATCTCCATCTGAATCTTCGCCGCGTTCTTCTCACGTTCTAGCTGCAAATCTGCCTCCAGCTTAGTAATCTTGGCCTGCATGTCAGCTTGCGCCTTGGCCATTTCGATCTCCATGTCCTGACGGGCTTCGGCCTTCTTAATATCAATGTTGGATTTGGCCTTGGCCTGATCAGCCTGTATCTGCGCCTGTGTACGCGCCTTGAGAGCATCAGTCTCTAGTTTAGCAAGCTCCTGTGCATATTGCAGTGGATTACCCTGCTGTCCCTGACCGCCAGCCATACCAGATAGTGCCTCGATTTGCTTCATCTGAGGAGCTGCCGCAACAACTTGCGCCGCGCGCTGGCTGATTAAAAGATCCATCTGAGGATCTACAGCACCAAACTTAAAGTCTGGATCTCTGAAGTTTGGCATTGGCGGCATTTCCATCTGAATGCTTGCCTCCATGCGCTGACGGTACAGAAGCGCAATATGCTCTGCGATGTGAGCAATCAAAACAGGCTGCATTTGTTTTGCGCCGGGATTGCCGCCCAATGACGGATCTTGAATGAACTGCATGTGGACTGCGATGTGCGCCTCATGGTCTTGCTCTGGGAAAGCTCGAATTGGCTTGCCATACAGAACGCTCATGTTCTCATCGATTGGGTCCATCTGCACCGCCTCTTCAGGCTTCTGCAAAATCTCATCGATATTTGGAATGCGGATCGCCTCATACATCCGCTTGTATGCTTGGTATAGGTCGTGAAGCTGCGGAGCTGATCGCGCCATTTCCAAGACAGCTTGTGCCTGCGCGATGCGCTGGGCTGTCGAGAAGATGTTAGGATCAGACACTGGAACAATGTCAATCCGATCATCAAAGTCGGTGCGATAAATAATCTCCGCAGCTCCAGCCTGCGAAAAGCTGAACTCATCAGGGAGGTTTTCAGCGTTCAGCCCCGCAAGGAGTTTAAACTCTTGGCCCTGCGCGTAGTGAAGTCGTTTGTGGATTGCACTAAACGCCTTTGATCCCTGTTCAATCAGGGCGACAGTCGTGCCGACTGGGGCGTTTGGATTCGCGTCACCAATGTTAAGATCTGCCGTGCTGGCGAAACGCTGCCCTGCATCCACCATAAATCCAAGCAGATTAAAGAGCGATCCTGACGGCTCTTTGAACGGCAAAGGCATGATGGCCTTGTTCACGTCATCAACTGTGCTGTCGAGATCTACAAACTCACCGGGGCTGATCTGCATGTCGCCGCCTTGGACACGGCCACGCAGCTTAAATCCACCCTGCATGTTGGAGAATGCGGCACTGTCGAGAAGGGCGCGCAGCGATCCTGTCGCCGCTTTGCCCAAGCCACCGATCATGTGGTAAAGTCCAAAGCCATAGAAACCCAGACCGGGCAGGAACTTATAGCTCACAAACCAGTCACGGCGTTTTTTCATCTCATCGTCTTGCTTCCAGTTGCGGCGGATGGCCACCACGTTCTGGTTCTCATAGTCGATGGTGATCACATACGGGATGGCGACTGCGTTGTCATCGACATCACCGTCATCCATTTCCTCGCCATCAATGCCGTCGAACAGGTCATAGACGTGCATCTCAAGCAGTGTCATCACATTGTCTTGGCTATCATCGGACTGGTCAACGCCTTCGATCTCACCGATCACATCGCCTGACGGATCTAGGCCATCGCCGCCACCGTACTTAGTCGGCAGGTAGTATCCGTTCTTAACGTAGCGATTGAAGTCATTCTTCGGCATACGGATGACGTGGGTGTAGCGGGGTGACGTGTAGAGGTCTTTGCTTTCTGGAGCCACCACAAAGTCTTCAGCCTTAACGAACTGGCTGCACTGGCGATCTAGGTTGGCGTCCCACCATACCTTTTTGAACGTGTGGCCGATCAGCGGAAGGTGGAACAGCATCTGATCCAGATCAGGGAAGTATTCGGGCATTTCCTGCGTGATCTGGTAGTTCATGTATTCTCTAGTACGTCGAGCTTGCTCTTCTAGCTTTTCGTCTGGCGTACCAATGATGATTGTTTTAATCGGGCCACCTGACGGGTACAGCTCTGCAATTGCCTTGGCATTGAACTGTGTGGCGGCTTCAGCGATTAGCGGATGCACCACGACTGACAGCCCACGGGCTGCGCGTTCGTCTTCGCCTTCTGGCAGGCCACCATCTGGATCTAGCGTCTTCAGGCCATCCTTATAGCGTTCTTCCCATTCGGCACGGGCTGCGCGGTCATTCTCGTAGTAGCTGATCAGCTCTTGAGCTTTTCGGGCTAATTCTTTTTCGTCGATTACTTCGGCTAAGTTGATGTCGAATTGTGCGTCATCGACTTCGTCCATCATGTCAAGCTCTGGATCTCCAATTAGCACATCGCCATCGGCAAGCTCTTCGATCATGAGTTCGTCGGCTGGAGCGCCTTCGGCAAACGGGATAATGTTTGGGTCAGCCATAGAGCGTCATCCTTTGTTTTTGTACAGGTTCGTCATCTTCTGGGTCTTCGCTATGCCCAACAAACCACCCTTTTCGTAATCTTAACCACGCTTGGGTGCATGTGTCCACTACGTCATCATTTGGGTGAGCTGGGAATGCAGCACATATATCAATTAAATCTTTAGCCCATTTTCGGCTGGAAGGGAAGAAAATCCTTCCATCCTCCAAAAGTGCGGAGCTGGCATGGGCGCGAGCCTCCTTGTCACGATCTGGACTGTAGGCCAAAACTGGTACGCCTGCCATGCGTAAGTCTTGCAGCAAAGATTGTCCTGACGCCTTCTTCTCGATCAGCACTGCATCTGGCTCCCATTCATCGTAAGCCTCTTGCGCCATGCGGCGAAGGTCAGGGTAGCTGACCTTATCGTACCAACATTCAAGCACAATAGCGCACATTGCGCCCTTGTGGCTAAACACGCCCCAAGTTGTACGGGCGCTAAAGCTGGAGCTTTCTTTTGCTTCGAAGGCCGTATCGTATGATTGCAAAACGTATTCGATGTCGGGCAGGTCTTCCTTCTCCCAAGGAACCCACCAGCTTGCCTTTAGGATTCCGCCACCTTTGGGTGATGGGCGCTGCTGTAGCTGGCCAGCGGCTGCATAAGATCCAAGGCTTCGCTCTAGAGTTGTTAGCGTTCTGTCATCGATGCGTTCAGGCCAGAGCAGCTCACCCTCTTTTGTGCGCGGATCTGAAAAGCCCAGCCATGACTTGCTTGGCGTTGGGTGGCCGATTTCGTATCTGGCAGGCAGGCAGAGGTGGTTCCACTCATCGCCTAGCTGGTTGGACAGGATATGCCCGGTCAGGTCTTGCTCATGCACACGCTGCATGATGATAACGAAAGCGCCAGTGCGGGGATCGTTAAGCCGGGTCTGCATGGCTTGGTCCCACCACTCCAGAACGCCTTCACGCACCTTAGAGCTGTCGCTGTCTACCACATTGTGTGGGTCATCGATGCAGATGATGTCACCACCGTCACCTGTCAGAGCGCCGCCTACAGACGTGGCTATGCGGTATCCTGTCCTGTCGTTCTCGAACCTTTGCTTCTGGTTTTGGTCACCAGTGAGCTGAAACTTTTCACCGAAGTGGCGCTTGTACCACGGGCTGTCGATCAGGCGGCGACACTTTGTGCTGTCTCTGATGGACAGGGAGGAGGCATAAGAAGCGTACAGGAACTTCTTTTCTGGCTGATGGGTCCAAGTCCAAGCTGGCAGCGCAACGGCCACGCTGATGGATTTCATGTGGCGTGGCGGCACGTTTATGATCAGACGTTTGATGTCGCCTTCGACAACGGCTTGGAGGTGATCGCTGATTGCATCGACGTGCCAGTTGTTTTGAAAGTCAACGCCCGGTTCAATCGTCGGCCAAGCTGCTTTCGTAAACTCCCTCAATGATCTGCGGTAACGCTCCGCCTGCACTTGCTCCAGTGTTAGACTGTTCAAAAATTGTTGCAAGTGCGCTGAGTTGTTCATCGCTAATCCTCGTAATATCTATGACGTGCTTTTGTTCTACGGTTGTTGCGACCTCTTTTTTATCGACCCAGCCTGCGCGGTTCTTGAGAAAGAAGATCATCGCGGTATTATCCCGATCAATCGTGGCCTTTTCATAGAGCGCGTTGGTGACTTGCTGTATTCCTTCGGCTTCACCGCTTTTTATAGCCTCTGAAAACTCTGAATATTCTGCCTGATAAACATAAAAAGTTGCTACTGAAATCCCCAGAGAAGCTGCACATTGTTCCTTGGTTAAGCCCTGCGCCATGAAGCGTCTGGTGTTTTCCAGCACTTCATCAGTGACCTCGAACTTGGGTCTTCCGACAGGGTTCTTTGATTTTTTCTTTGCCATGTGGTGATCTTCCCAGTTTTACTGCAATGTAAGATAGATCATTTAAAAAAGAAACCCCACCGTTTCAGTGCGAACACTAGCCGGGTGGGGTCAGTTTGGGATGAGGCCACAGGCATGGGCCAAATCGAGCAGTACATTTTTGCTATCAACTTGCAAGTGATATTA
>UEXM01001681.1_pt1 | contig 17719 bp, 13 predicted proteins | sample 1796661 | NCBI WGS metagenome assembly UEXM01 (sample SAMEA4772469, study PRJEB27181) | metagenome | reverse complement strand
CCCTCACTCCCGGTGATGTGCCCGTTGGCCTCTACGGCCAGTTCATGGGTGAAGACGAGGCTGGCGGCCTGCCCTCCAAATTCTCCTCCCTGGCCGGCCTGGATATGGTCACCGGCCTTGGGCAGGGTTCCCAGCGCTTTTTCCTGGAAGCCACGGAAACCGTAGCAGGCAGTTGGATCAGCGATCGCCGTCTGAATACGGCCTATGAGCACGGCACTTACCGTTCCGGTTTCCGCCACTATGGGCGCAATATGGCGACTACATGGGAAGGGGATGCCCAGGCCGTCACACTCGGCCTACAGCAATATTTCCGTAACGGCGTCACTGTAGGGCTGAATCTGTCCCGCGCCACCCTGAATCAGGACGGCACAATACGTGCAGTCATCGCCGAAGACGGCGCCGCCACCTTGCAGTCGGTTGAGGAGCAGGATATTTCCCTCGCCGAACTGCGTATTCAGCATCCCATGCTGGGTGGCCGCCTGGACTGGCTACTGTCCGCCACCGACGAACCGGTGGAAACGGTCTTCGAAGAGCGTGAGCGCTTTACCGCCGGTATCCAGTGGACCCGGCCCATCAGTTGGTAAAAGAAACGGGTAAGAGAGAAACATGCAGGCAACAATGACAAAACATCTACCTAAGCTGCTGGTCGCCGCCCTGTTGGCGGGGCTGGCCGGCTGCGCGCTCGCACCCGGTTCCCACATCTCCACCACACCAGGTTGGTTCCTGGATGGCGATGAAAGCAATGAAGAGGCCGAATCCCTGCCGGACGTGGTGCAAGTGCATAACATCAACACCCGGATACTTGAGAGCTCAGAGGAACAGCCAAGCCAGCCCGCTGACACCCTCCTCGAAGAGCCGGAAGACTACGATTACGTGGTCGGCCTGGGCGACGTGTTGCAGATCACCGTCTGGGACCACCCGGAACTCACCATTCCCGCCGGCTCCATGCGCAGCCCCTCGGAATCCGGTAACTGGGTGCACAACGACGGCACCATCTTTTACCCCTACGTGGGCAAGATCAAAGTGGTAGGCCTGCGGGTGACGGAAATCCGCGATCTCATCGCCGAGCGTATAGCCGAATATATTGAAGACCCGCAGGTGGATGTGACCATCGCCGCCTTCCGCAGCCAGAAAGTCTATGTCTCCGGGGAAGTGAAGCAGCCTGGCGCGTACCCGGTCACCAATGTCCCCCTGCGCCTGCTGGATGCGGTCAACGCCTCCGGTGGCCTCACCGAATTCTCCGACTGGACCGATGTGTCCCTCACCCGGGGTGGCCAGGAATATAGTCTGTCTTTGCGTGCGCTCTACCAGGAAGGCAACCCCTCCCACAACGTACTGCTGCGGCCTGGCGATGTGGTCCATGTGGGCCGCAACGACGACAACAAGGTCTTTGTCATGGGGGAAGTGAAGGATGCTCGCCCGGTACCCATGACCCGCAATGGTCTGAGTTTGGCCGAAGCGTTGTCCACGTCTGGTGGTTACCTGCAGGATAGCGCCGATGCATCCGGCATCTTTGTACTGCGTCGGGCGCCGGAAGGCAGCGATCACCTGGTAGATCTCTATCAACTGAATGCCAGGGATGCGACAGCCTTGATTCTGGCAGACAGTTTCAAGCTGCAAAGCCGCGATATCGTCTATGTGACAGCGGCGCCGCTCGCTCGCTGGAACCGCGTGATTCGCAATATTCTGCCAACCGTGCAAACGGTTTATTTCGGGGTATTGGCGGCAGACCGGGCAGAGGTGCTGAGCGACTGATGTTTGAGCGAATCCTCGTCGTCTGCGATGGCAACATCTGCCGCAGTCCCACGGTGGCGGCCATGTTGGGCGAATCAAAACCAGGCAAAACGGTATCCTCCGCTGGCCTGGTTGGCCTTGTCGGGCACGACATGGAGCCCACCGCCCGGGCGGTGGCGGAAGAAAACGGTCTGGAATGCGGGCCCCATACCGCCCGCAAATTGGATAGCGAACTTTGCCGCGACAACGACCTGATCCTGGTCATGGAAAGCCGGCAGAAAGAACGGCTCAGTCGGGCCTTTCCGGAAGCCAGCGGAAAAACCTTCCTGCTCAGCCATTGGAACGGCGGCCACGACATCCCGGATCCCTACAAACGGGGCCGGGATGCCTTCGAGCGGATCTACCCGATGATGCGGGAAGCCACCAAGGCCTGGGCCGCAAAACTGTAACACTGGTTGGAGCCCATGCTCGCATGGCAAAAAGGCTGCGGATTCAACAGGCCTTAATACCTGCGACCAGGTTTCCACAGCAAAAAGAAACACCCTTTGGGCAAAAATGCCAATCGCATTTCCGCCCAACCCTCGCCAAGGCGAGATGACACCACGGTGAACAGGGCAACAAAACACATGACAGAAAACACAAGCACCTCAAATCGCCAGCCACAATCCTCCAGCATGGCCGACGAAATCGATCTGCAGAAACTCTGGGGCCTGCTGGTGGACCACCGCTGGCTGATTATTGGCACCACCCTAATTGCCCTGTTCCTGGGTGTTGCCTATGGCTTGTTGGCAACCCCTATCTATAAAGCCGATGCCCTGCTGCAAGTGGAAGACAAGCAAGGCGGTGTGCCTGGTTTCTCCGAATTGAATGAGCTGTTCACAGAAGAATCTTCCGCCGATGCGGAAATCCAGATTATTCGCTCCCGCATGGTGCTTGGTGATGTCATTGATCAGTTACAGATGGATATTCTCATCGAGCCTGACAGGTTGCCTCTGATTGGCGGTATGGGAGCTCCTGACCCGGCCCCGGAATTCTTGCCTAAACCGTTGTTTGCTGGTTACCGCGACAGCGACACCTTTGTCACCATAAAAAACTTCCGAGTACCGGAAACCCTGGAAGGCGAGACCTTTACCCTGCTAGAAGAAAATGGCCAGCCAGCCTTGTATTTGGAAGATCAGAAAGTCGGCAGTGCCCCTGTTGGCAGCTCAATCAAGAGTGAAGATGGTGTTATCCAACTGGAAATCGGTGAGTGGGAGTACGGCGAAGAACCGCTATCGCTAATGAAACAGGCCAGAGCGGATGCCGTGAATCAACTACGTGGCCGTTTGTCAGTGAACGAACAGGGCAAAGCCACCGGTATTATCGCCATGGCTATGACAGGCCCCCATAAAACCCGCATCCGTACCATTCTGGATAGCATCAGCGAAAATTATCTGCTGCAGAACATCAAGCGCATGTCCGCCGAAGCGCAAAACAGCCTGGATTTTCTCGACGAACAGCTACCCGAAATCAAGGAAAAACTCACCGGTGCCGAAGAAAAGCTCAATGCCTACCGCCTGAAAAGCGAATCTGTTGATCTGTCCCTGGAGACACAGTCCGTACTGGAACGTCTGGTGGCAATCGAGGCCAAGATCAACGAACTGAAGATCAAGGAAAGCGAAGTTTCCGCTCGTTTCACCAAGGAACACCCGGCCTATCGTACCCTGATCCAGCAGCGTGGCTCCTTGATGCAGGAAAAAGAAGAGCTAAACAAACAGATCAAGGCCCTGCCGGAAACCCAGCAAGAAGTTCTGCGCTTCATGCGTGATGTGGAAGTAAACCAGGAAATCTACGTGGGGCTGCTCAACAAGGTCCAGGAACTACGCATCATGAAGGCAGGCACAGTGGGCAGTGTCCGTATTATCGACAAGGCGCTGGTACAGCCAGAGCCGGTTAAACCCAAGAAGCCATTGGTTGCGATTCTGGCAGCCATGCTGGGAGGCATGGGAGCCGTGGGTTATGTGCTTGTCAAAGCTGCGTTTAATCGAGGCATTGAGAGCCCCGAGCAGCTGGAAGAGCAGGGTATCTCTGTTTATGCCTCCATTCCCTTGTCTGAGCATCAGCAGAAAGTAGATAGGTTGGAAGCACTGAAGCGCCGGCGCCATAAAAAGAACAAAGAACCCATACCATTGCTTGCGTTATCTGACCCCAATGATCTCGCAATCGAAGCCTTACGCAGCCTTCGCACCAGTCTTCATTTCGCCATGATGGAAGCCAGTAACAAGGTGCTCATGGTATCTGGCCCCAGTCCGGGGGTGGGTAAGTCCTTTGTCACCGCGAACCTGGCAGCGGTATTGGCACAAACCGGCCAGAAGGTAGTGGTCATCGATGCCGATATGCGTAAAGGGCACATGCACCGTTTCTTTGATAACCGTAACGATGATGGGCTGTCCGACTACCTATCAGGCCAGAAAGAGCAGGAAGCAGTCATTCAGGCGACCAAAATGGAAAACCTCGCCTTTATTCCCCGAGGGCAGGTGCCACCCAACCCGTCTGAGCTGCTCATGCATAACCGCTTCAAGTCGCTTATGGAATCCCTGAGCGAACAATACGACATCGTGCTGGTAGATACCCCGCCGATTCTGGCCGTGACTGATGCCGCCATTGTTGGGCAACTGGCCGGCAGTAGCCTCATTGTGACCCGCTTTGGGGTGAACTCTGTTAAAGAAGTCGACATCACCTTGACACGGTTTGCGCAGAACAATGTGGAAATCAAGGGCGCGATCCTGAATTGCATGGAGCGTAGAGCATCCAACGAATATGGCTACTACGCCTACGAATACAGCTCAAATACGAAAGAGTAAAATCGATAATTCTTTTGTGGGAGCGGTCGTTCGACCGCGAAGAAGAACCAAATACCGGCAAGGACGTATGACTAAAAAGGTACTTAGCATCTTTGGCACCAGGCCCGAAGCAATCAAAATGGCACCGGTGGTGAAGGCCCTCAATGCTCATACTGCAATCGACAGTCGAGTCTGCGTAACTGCCCAGCACAGGGAAATGCTGGATCAGGTGTTATCTCTCTTTGAAATTACTCCAGATCACGATTTGAACATCATGGCACCGGGCCAGGATCTCTATGATGTAACAACCCGGATTATATTGGGGCTTCGTTCGGTATTGCGTGAAGAAAAGCCCGATGTGGTACTGGTCCATGGTGACACGGCAACTACGTTTGCTGCTTCTCTGGCGGCTTTTTATGAGCAAATTCCGGTGGGGCATGTAGAGGCCGGTCTGCGTACCGGAAATATTTACTCCCCATGGCCTGAAGAAGCCAATCGTAAGCTGACTGGGGTGCTTGCGAATTACCATTTTGCTCCTACTGAAACATCCCGACAGGCGTTGTTGAAGGAGAATATCAAAGAAACCGATATTCATATCACGGGCAACACAGTGATTGATGCCTTGCTTATGGTCCGTGACAAAATTGATAGTGACGCCAATTTGAAAAACGAGCTTGAATCCAGGCTACCCTATGGTATCGAACGACGGATGGTGTTGGTTACGGGTCACCGTAGAGAAAGCTTCGGGGGGGGCTTCGAACGTATCTGTAGTGCATTGGCAGAGCTTGCGAAAAATTACCCTGACGTAGATATCGTTTATCCGGTGCATTTAAACCCAAACGTACAGGAACCAGTTAATCGTATCCTTGCTGGGCTGGGGAATGTGCATTTGATCCCTCCTCAGGACTATTTGCCCTTTGTTTCCTTGATGAGCCGGGCTCATATCATTCTCACTGACTCCGGCGGTATTCAGGAAGAAGCGCCATCTCTGGGCAAGCCTGTGCTGGTGATGCGTGATACCACTGAGCGACCGGAAGCCGTCGAGGCGGGCACGGTTAAACTGGTTGGAACGGAAATAGTCAGCATCGTTGATGCGGTAAGCACTCTACTAGATAGCGCTGATGCATGGAAAGCCATGAGTCGGGCACATAATCCCTACGGTGACGGCAACTCATCAGCTCGTATTGCGGAAATTTTGGTTGTCTGAGGAGTCGTAATTAAGGGCTCGGTGCAATAGCTACAGTTTAAGGTGAAGTGAAAATGGAATACGAAACGGTATGTGTTGTTGGTTTGGGGTATATAGGTCTGCCGACTGCTGCAGCTTTTGCCGGGCGCCGGAAAAAAGTCATCGGTGTGGATATTAACCAGCATGCTGTAGATACCATCAACCGGGGCGAGATTCATATTGTTGAGCCTGAGCTTGATATCGCTGTGCATGCAGCAGTCAAAGAAGGCTACCTATATGCTACAACAAGGCCAGAGTCTGCGGATGCATTTCTTGTTGCAGTACCTACACCTTTCAAAAACGGCCAGGAACAGGATGCTAATCCGATCCCTGATCTTAGTTATATTCAAACAGCTGCAGACTCTATAGGGCCTGTTCTTAAAAAAGGGGATTTGGTCATTCTGGAATCTACCTCTCCTGTAGGTGCGACAGAACAAATGGCAGCCTGGTTGGCTGATTCTCGCCCCGATCTCACTTTTCCCCAACATGTTGGCGAAGCTTCAGATATTCGTATTGCTCATTGCCCTGAGCGCGTACTGCCGGGGCATATCATGCACGAATTGATCGAGAATGATCGTGTTATCGGGGGGATGACAACAAAATGTGCTGAAGCAGCCTGTGAGCTTTATCAAACTTTTGTGCGCGGCGAGTGCCTTTTAACCACAGCACGGACTGCTGAAATGGCAAAGTTGACTGAGAATGCTTTCAGGGATGTCAATATTGCGTTTGCCAATGAACTCTCCATGATTTGTGACAAGTTGGATATCAACGTTTGGGAGTTAATACGTTTGGCTAATAGGCATCCTAGAGTCAATATATTGCAGCCTGGTCCAGGGGTTGGGGGACATTGTATAGCTGTGGATCCATGGTTCATTGTTAGTGAAACACCGGCAGAAGCTCGTTTGATTTATACAGCACGTAAAGTAAATGATAGTAAGCCAAAATGGGTTGTAGAAAATGTGAAAAAAATAATAGGTGAGTACTTACTGGAAAACACAAATAAAAGTGCCGCAGATGTCGTCTTGGCATGTTATGGGCTGACATTTAAGCCAAATATAGATGATTTGAGAGAAAGCCCTGCTCTTAGGATTGCAAAAGAAATCCAGTCTTTTCATGCCGGTAAGATGTTATTGGTTGAGCCGAACATTAAATCAAAGCCATCTGGATTAGATGCGGGCGACCTTGTCAACTTTGATGATGCTTTAATAAAAGCGGATGTGCATGTTTTTTTGGTGCCACATAAAGAATTCGATCAAGGGTGGCCGGAGTGCAACAAAAGATTTGTTGTGGACTTTGCCTCTGGGAAAGCATAGGCGGCCCTTTGTTGTTAATAAACCTAGTTCTGGCCTTTTCCTCAATTGTTATGGGGTGGTCCTTATTTAGGATCCACACAAAAAGTCGTGGAAGGTCGTTCTATCTTATTATATTCGGTTCGCTTTTTTTTGTTCTTAATGTGTTTATCCCTTTGATAGTGAATGCATGGGGTTGGGCATTCACTATCAGATGGGGGCAAAGCCACCGGATCGTGGATAGCAATGTCTATATGATTTATTGCCTCTACGTTTTAAGTATTAGCTTCTTTTATATGTTGATGTCTTTTGTTTCAATAAAAAAGGAGGACTATGACCCGGTAAAATTAATGCCTGTTAGTAGTCTGAGAGTTGTGCAAACTGTGCTGGGCTTGGGTATTTTGTTGGGTTTTGCCGCTTTCGTCTATGGAACCGGTATGTCTATAACAAGTTTGATGTCAGCAAGTAGGTTTGCATGGTTCGAGGCAGGAAGTGCAGCAAGTTTGCCTCTCAATATAGGCCTGTACCTTATTTCTCTGGTTTCTATTTATGCATTTATAGACGCGAGGCTAGGGTTCCCAAATAAAAAGCTTTCCGCTTTTGTTTACGGTTCAGTGATATTGATGATTGCTGTTTCTGGTGGTAGGAAGTGGGTGATATTTGTTGCCTCCGGTTTAATGGCTGGTGTGTGTGCTAGGCAAGGAGGCATCCTAATTAAATTTAAATATGTTGTTTCCATTCTCGCTGCGGTAGTTTTTATGTATTCGTGGCAATATGGGAGAAATATGGACATCGGAGGCGATGCCGATTTCTCTCATTCTTTATACCAGAAAGCCACAGCAGATGGGGAGCTCTTCCTTAAGGGGGATGTTTCATATTTCTATCGTGCCTCCTTGGAGGCAATAGACCTTAATTATAATAATGAGGTTTTTTATCCTGGTGCAATTGTCCTTAGAATTCTCTTGTTGCCTATACCAGAGGCTTGGACATTCGGGCTAAAACCAAAAGGTATTCCTGAGTTATTTGCGAAAGATATAGGTGCTTCTAACCAGGCTCGAGATGGTAATATGCCGCCGGGATTGATCGGTTTGTTTGCCTTGAGTTTTGGAGCTATTTGGGGTGTCTTTTTCTTCTCTCTTTTAATTCCACTGTTTTTGATTTTTATGGAATTTAGGGGGAGGGTGCCTTCTGATGTCTTTGGGATGGTTTTTTCTGCCCACTTTGTCTCTATGATGATGCTGTTGCTTAGAGGGTCAACAGGAGGGGTTTATTATATGGTTTTTGGGGTTTTCTTTGTTTTTGGCGCTTTCTTTATGGTTAAAGTGGCGAGGAGTATCTTATGAGAAAGCCAGATTTTTTGATTGTCGGTGCCGCAAAAAGTGGAACAACCTCGCTGGCTAGATATTTGGATCAGCATGACCGACTCAAATTGGTTTCGGAGCGGCTAGAATTTTTTGGTGAATATGAGAATCCTGCCTTCAAAATAAAAAATGAAGAGGAGTATTTGTCGCTTTTTGAGGGAGTTCCGAAAGATGTTTTGGCTGGTGAGAAGTCGGTTTCGTATTTGTATTCTAACCTCGCTTCTAGTCAGATATATGAGCTAAACCCTCAGGCGAAGATAATAGTGATTCTTCGAAACCCTATTATGAGGGCTTACTCTGACTATTGGCACCGTGTGCGCTCTGGTGTTGAGAGTCTGACATTTTCAGAAGCCTTGGAGCAAGAAGAGAAAAGAATATCTGAAGGTGCTAGGTTTGAATTGCATTACGCAACTTACGGTTTATATGGTGCGAAAATAAAAAAGTATATTGACACTTTTGGCAGGGATAATGTTCTGGTTCTTAAGTATGATGATTTGAAAAATGATCCTGCTAGAGTCTGTTCTGATTGCTATAAGTTTTTGGGTGTAGAAGGGGGCGAGGATATTGATTATGAAATTCACAATAAAGGTGGGGTTGAGAGTTCATGGGTGAAAGTTTTTTTGCTCAAGCTGGCTCAAAATAAACTTGTCAGGAAAGTGGTTAATCTTGCTATCCCTCAAAGCATTAAGGGGAAAATTGTTGCGTCCCTCATTAATAGCTATCAGAAAAATCAATATCCAAAGATGAGCTCGGAATATCATCGCTATCTTGTGGATTATTACAGAGATGACGTTGCTTTTCTTTCAACTATCTCGGGCATTGATTTTTCATATTGGTTGACTGAGGATTTGTCATGAGTCGTACCCTTGACTATATGATTATTGGTGTAGAAAAGGCAGGGACCAGCTCTCTCCTGAAACATCTTGGAAAACATCCTGAAATCGCTATTCCTGGGAAGTATAAGCAGCACGATGAAAATTATCGGTTTGGGCAAGAGTTTTCATATTTTTTGCCAGATTCACGGCTTTCTACAATGAGCTTTGATGAATACTTTAAGTGCGAGTTTGGAGAAATTCCACGGGGTGTAAAGCTTTGCCTTGCTAAAAATGTAGGGGTTTGCTACGAGCTCGAGGCAATGAAAGCGCTTAAGCGTAATAACGATTCTGCAAGAGTTGTTATTGTGTTAAGAAATCCAATTGACCGGGCTTACTCCTCTTACTGGTACCAGAGGTATAGAGGGGCAGAAAGTCGGTCTTTTTTTTGGGATGCGATTGAGGCAGAGATGGAAATAGGGCCGGTAAACAGGCATCTCAGCTACCTGTCAAAGGGGCTTTATTATGACCAAGTTGTCGCTGCATTTTCGATATTTGGCGAAGAAAATGTAAAAATAGTTCTAACTGAGGAGATGAAAGCTGACCCGTCGCGAGTTGCTGAAAGTGTTTTTATGTTTCTAGGTGTGCCACCAGTTTTTGAGTCGATGGACAAGGTTAATGAGTCAAAAACTGCAAGGTCTAAGGTTGTTGCAGGTTTCTTATACAGGGAGTCACTGTTTAAGAAGCTTGTGCGTCGAATCCTTCCGTACGAGCTTAAAAAGAGGATTCTGCTGGCGTTGCAAAGCATTAATGCAAAGCCTAATGATAACAGGCCTCTTGATTCTTCTGAGCGTGAGCTGCTTCGCAATTATTATCAGGATGATGTCAACAAGCTTGGCGAGATCATTGATTTTGATTTGGGCGCTTATTGGAAAGACTTCCAGCGTGGATCAAGGAGTTGACGATGGGGAAGCGCGTTCTCTTTGTATGTACTCATGGCATTGGGGATATGGTCATGATGATCCCCTCAATTTTGCCGTTAAAGAAAGCGGATGTGGATCTGTATTTTTTGACAAAAAACGCTGCTGCTTCAGAGGTGGTTGGTTATTTTAATGATCGTGGCGATTTTTTGGAAATTGATAAGTTGAAAGGTGGGCGTGTTCGTAGATTTTTTTTTCTGGTTAAGTGGGTTTTTGATAGAAAGATTGATATTTCAATTTCGCAGTATGGTGTGAATTCGGCGCAGTACTCCCTGTTGGTTTTTTTGGCGGGAGTTAAAAAGCGGCTAGGGTGGCAGGGGCCATTGTCTTTTCTTAATACTCTGTCTCTACGCCCTGAAGGAGCACACAAGGTAATTGAAAATGCTCGCTTTCTTGATTTTATTGCTGATGTCCCCTCAGGTTTCGATTTGGGGTTTGGGTCTTCCTCGATTAACAATACAACAATAAATAAAATAGTTATCGGGCCAGGATCAGGGATTTTAGAGGCGCATAAGAGATGGAGTGCAGAAAAATATGCTGAGCTTTCAAGGTTGATAGCTTCTGAACTTGCACTTCCTGTTTTTGTTATTGGTGGTCCGGAAGAAAAGCTGCTATGTGACGATGTTGCAAATAATAGCGGTTCTAGCTTTGTAAAGAGTGTTGCTGGCGAGCTTTCTATCAGCGAGACAATTGATTTTATTAAAGATTCCTCGCTTGTGGTTGCTAATTGCAATGGAATCTCCCATCTTGCTTCTAGCGTTGATGTGCCGATCATCGGTCTGTATGGGCCAACCAATTACAGGCATACCGGGCCTTACTCTAAAAAACTAAAACCAATTAGTGTTGAAATGGAATGCTCTCCTTGCTATCGGAGAGGGTATATTTCTGGTTGCGGCAACCCTGTTTGTATGGAATCGATTACCGTGCATCAGGTTTTTTCTGAAATTAAAAAGGAGGTTGAGAAGCTAAATGGATAATCATTTTTCTGATATTTTTTCAATGGCGATTAATGAGCATAATGATGCTTTGAAATCTCTTTCTTTGATTCAGACTGATATTATTTCTGCCGCTCAAAGGTTGGTAGAGGTTTCTAAGAATGGAGGTGTTGTTTATTGGTGCGGGAATGGTGGGAGCGCAGCTGATTGTCAGCATTATGCAGCGGAATTGATGGTTAGATATAAAAAAAATAGACGGCCAATTAGATCTATTGCTTTAACAACAGACACTTCTCTTTTAACTGCCCATTGCAATGATATTGCATTTGATTCCATTTTTGAAAGACAAGTCCAGTCTTTGGTTCGCCCAGAGGATGTTGTGATAGGAATAAGCACTTCGGGTAATAGTGAGAACGTTATTAAAGCGCTATTAGCTTCCAAGGATTTGGGCGCTGCTTCTGTTTCTATGCTTGGAGGAGATGGCGGGAAAATGAAAGGAATTGCCGATTTTGATCTTTGTGTTGAGAGCCGTTCGACTGCATCTATTCAAGAATGCCATCTTATTATTGGGCATTATCTCTGTCGTTGCATCGAAGAGTCTGTGAGTTGATTTCATGAAAGTATTATTGCAAGACCTTTCGGGTGGAAAGACAACGATTATAGAGGCTCCTTACCCTCATTCAAATACTGGCACAGTTACGGTGAGTACACGAGCCAGTTTGATCTCTGCGGGAACTGAGAGAATGTTGGTCCAGTTTGGCCGAGCTTCGTATTTTGATAAAGCGCGACAGCAGCCAGAAAAAGTAAAAATGGTTATTGATAAGGTCCGCACTGATGGCCTGATAACAACCATGGATACAGTCAAATCCAAACTTGCTGAACCTATCACTCTTGGTTACAGCAACGTAGGAGTTGTTTGTGAAGTTGGTAGGGGTGTAAATGGTATTAAGGTCGGTGATCGTCTGGTTTCTAATGGTCCTCATGCAGATACCGTTCGCGTTAGCAAGAACCTATGCGCCCGTATCCCCGATGAGGTTACGAATGAAGAGGCCTCATTTACCGTAGTTGCCAGCATCGGACTGCAGGGCATTCGCCTTGCAGAGCCCACCCTTGGCGAATCCTTCGTGGTTACGGGTGTAGGCTTGATCGGGCTGCTTACGGTTCAGCTCTTGCAAGCTCATGGTTGTCGAGTACTAGCTATCGATTTTGACGACAACAAACTGGCCTTGGCTGAGCAGTTTGGCGCGCAAACATGTAATCCAGCGAAGGGACAAGATCCGGTCGCCACGGGTATGGCGTTCAGTCGGGGAAATGGTGTAGATGGGGTGATCATTACTGCGTCTACAAAAGTCAGTGATCCGGTGATTCAGGCCGCCCAGATGAGCCGCAAAAGGGGGCGGATTATTCTTGTCGGGGTTACTGGTTTGGAGCTGAATCGAGCAGACTTCTACGAGAAAGAACTTTCCTTCCAGGTATCCTGCTCTTACGGCCCTGGTCGCTATGATCCAGTCTATGAAGAGCAGGGTAATGATTATCCGTTGGGTTTTGTTCGCTGGACTGAGCAGCGCAACTTCGAAGCAGTTCTGGAAATGATGGCTAGTGGTAAGTTGGATGTGAAGCCTTTAATCAGCCACCGCTTCCCATTTGATGATGCCCCCAAAGCTTATGACGAGCTCACAGCGGACGAATCGGCGCTGGGTATTATTCTTGATTATTCAGACGAAACAGAAAGCCAAAACTTACGGTCGATCCCGCTATTTGCCAATTCAAAGATTAACCCGGCTAAGCCGGTTGTAGGCTTTATTGGCGCCGGGAACTATGCATCTAGAATGTTGATTCCTGCTTTCAAGACAGCTGGTGCACAGCTGCATTCCATCTCAACATCTGGCGGAGTTAGCGGCGTTATTCATGGTAAAAAATCAGGGTTTTTCGAGGCAACCACAGATACTCAGGGGATGCTGGAGAGCCCTGAAATTAATACTGTTGCCATTGTCACGCGCCATAATTCCCATGCTGGTTTTGTTTTGTCTGCCCTAAAAGCAAGGAAACATGTCTTTGTCGAAAAACCGCTAGCTGTCACCCGCGCTGATTTAACAAAGGTTGCAGAGGCTTATGGACAGCAGGGTGGTAAGGTTCCACTGCTGATGGTGGGTTTCAATCGCCGTTTTTCGCCTCAGGTTCAAAAAATGAAAGATTTGCTGGGGCCAATTTCCGAGCCGAAGTCTTTTATTATGACTATGAATGCTGGTGAGATTCCCGCCGATCATTGGACGCAGGACAACGAAGTGGGTGGGGGGAGAATCATCGGTGAAGCTTGTCACTTTATTGATTTGATGCGTTACCTGGCAGATTCAGAGGTGGTCTCTGTTCAAGCTCGCCGAATGGGCGATGCCCCAGGTGTTGCTATTACTGAAGACAAGGCTTCGATTACGTTGGGATTTGCAGATGGCTCTTTCGGCACAATCCTCTATTTCGCTAATGGCTCGGCAAGCTTCCCGAAAGAACGTGTGGAAGTATTTGCAGCGGGGAAAGTGCTGCAGCTGGATAATTTCCGTAAGTTACGTGGCTATGGTTGGTCGGGTTTCAAGAAAATGAATCTCTGGCGCCAAGATAAGGGGCAATCAGCTTGCGTGGCAGCTTTTCTCTCTGCTATTGAGTCTGGCGGTCCCGCCCCGATTCCGTCCAGTGAGCTGTTTGAGGTGGCTTCCGTTACTTTGGATGTGGTTGAGCAGCTGCGTAACCAATGAGCCCTTTTTTACTGAAAGCTATAGCTGCCTGGCGGCTTGGTGTGGTTAATATTGGCCGTGCGTTATGGTATCGGTTGGGGGTCCGGTTTGGCCTGAATCCAGTGAAAAAGCTTTCTGAAGATGTGCCAGTTGGTCCTTTCTTCTCTGCGCCGCTGGCTCAGGTGCCTGAGCCCACGCCCTCGGTTTCTTTTGAATTGCGGGCGTTTGGTTGTAGTGCTGATTTCCCTTCAGAGCGAGGAGTTCTTCTTTGGCATCGCAGTGTTCTGACCGGCGTAGAGACTGATCAAGATCCATGGTGGAAATTACCAGACTTTATTGAAGTTTTGGGTGATATCAAGGGGGTGTGGGAAGCTTCGCGGTTTGACTGGGTCCTTGGTTTTGCTAAACAGTCATTAGCAGGCGAGGTTGATGCCTTAGCCCAACTTAATGAGTGGATGGCGGATTGGTGTGAAAAGAATCCACCTTATATCGGCGCCAACTGGAAATGCGGGCAGGAAGCCTCTATTCGAGTGATGCACCTTGCCATGGCTGCGCATCTGCTTGGGCAGGTGGCTGACCCTGCACCGGGCTTGCTGGATATGTTGAGAGTGCATCTTCGGCGCATTGCGCCAACCATTCAATATGCGATTGCCCAGGATAACAATCATGGTACTTCAGAAGCTGCCGCGTTGTTTATTGGTGGCAGCTGGCTTGTTTCTGTAGGGCGACAGGAAGATGCTGGCCAAGAGGCAGAGGGTTGGATGAAGCTGGGGCGCAAGTGGCTTGAGAACCGCGCCCGGCATTTGATTGAGCCTGATGGAACCTTCAGCCAGTATTCTCTCAATTATCATCGGGTAATGCTGGATACGTATTCCATGGCCGAGCTTTGGCGGCATACTCTTGAGCTTTCCAGGTTTTCGACCGTGCTGATGGAGCGGTTGCAGGGTGCGACAGCCTGGTTGGGAAATATGGTGTCGCCTGATGGGGCGGATACCCCCAATCTGGGGGCCAACGATGGGGCCAGGTTACTGCCACTAGCGAACTCTGATTACCGAGATGTGCGACCTTCCGTCCAGCTGGCGTCAGTGCTTTTTGCAGCACGCCGCGCCTATCGAGAGCCGGGCTCCTGGGATGAAGTGCTTGAATGGCTTCGGATACCGGCTCCGCAATTAGTGAATGAATACCCGTGTTCCCGCCAGTATGATGATGGTGGCTTTGCGGTGCTCCGCGACCGCTCGGCCATGATGCTTTTCCGGTACCCTCGTTTTCGTTTTCGGCCTGGCCAGTCAGATCTTTTGCATGTGGACTTTTGGCTGGCTGGGGAGAACCTTTTGCGTGATGCGGGCTCCTACAGCTACAACTGTGAAGAACCCTGGCTGAGTTATTTTCCAGGCTCTGAGGCCCATAACACCGTTCAATTTGATGGCCGTGATGCCATGCCCCGGTTGAGCCGTTTCCTCTTTGGCGCCTGGCCCAAGGCAATCGATGTTGCCAGTCTTCGAGAAAAGGATGGTAGACAGGCAGTGGCAGCGGGATATCGTGACTGGAAAGGGGCAAGCCACTATCGCTCACTTTCCTTGGAAGAGGGAACTCTTTGTGTAACAGATGATATTGCCGGTTTTGATAAGTCGGCGGTGCTGCGTTGGCGTCTTGCGCCGGGTGAATGGTTCTGGGAAGACGACTGGTTGGTTAGGGATGACGTCCGGTTGCGTGTAGTGGCCAATCAGCCGATCAAGCGCTGTGAATTGGTAGAAGGGTGGGAGTCTCGTTATTACTCACGGAAAACCCCTTTGCCGGTGTTGGAAATTGAAGTGGAACAGGCCGGAAGGCTGACAACGGAATTGAGATACTGATATGCGGGTTTTGTATTTTCACCAGCATTTTTCTACCCCCAAGGGTTCTACCGGAATTCGCTCCTATGAAATGGCGAGGAGGCTTGTCGCGGAGGGGCATTATGTCACGATGGTATGTGGTTCCTATGGTGGGGGTAATACCGGCCTTACAGAGGAATTTCGCCGTGGACGTCGTAAGGGTGAAGTGGACGGCATTGAGGTTATTGAATTTGATCTTGCCTATTCCAATGCTGATGGTTTTATCAAGCGAAGCCTGTTGTTCCTGTTATTCGCCTTGCGCAGTGTAGGGGTTGCGCTAAGTTATCGTTATGATGTGTTGTTTGCCACCACTACGCCGTTAACTGCCGGCATTCCCGGAATTGTTGCTCGTTGGCTGCGTGGGAAGCCTTTTGTATTCGAGGTGAGAGACCTGTGGCCGGAGTTGCCTCGTGAAATGGGGGTGATCACTAACCCCGCGGTGTTGTGGGCCATGGGGCTGCTGGAATGGGTCAGTTATCGTTCAGCACATCGGGTGATCGGGCTTTCGCCGGGTATTGTTCAGGGAATTAGGCGCTGTGGTGTTCGCAGTGAGCGTATTGCCATGGTGCCAAACGGCTGTGATTTTTCGATCTTTGAGCAAGAAGTGGATGCCTGGCGCCCTGACGGGGTGGAGGAAAGTGATCTGCTGGCAGTGTTTACAGGTACCCATGGTATGGCCAACGGTCTTGATTCAGTGCTGGATGCGGCGCTAGTACTTAAGGAACGTGGCCGCACGGATATCAAGATTGCGCTGATTGGCGATGGAAAAACGAAATCGACTTTGCAGCAGCGTGCGGTTTCTCAGAAATTGGATAATATCATTTTCCATGATCCTGTGAATAAGTCTCGTTTGGCTGGCTTGATGGCCGGTGCTGACATCGGGCTGCAAACTCTTGCCAATGTCCCTGCTTTTTATTTCGGCACTTCACCAAACAAGTTTTTTGATTACATTTCCGCTGGCTTACCGGTACTGAACAATTACCCGGGTTGGCTGGCTGGCATGATAGAAGAGCATGGGTGTGGCTATGCGGTCTCAGCAGATGATGCAGAGGCGTTTGCGGCTGCACTTGAACACGCTGCGGATAACCGTGAGCAACTTGCCGTGATGGGCAAAGCTGCCAGTAGACTGGCCCATCAACAGTTTGATCGTAACGTGTTAGGTAATCAGTTCATCGGGGAACTGAGGGCGGCTGCCGCTTTGCCTGTGGCGGCCCCTCTCAAGCGAGGTCTGGATATTGTTGGTTCGTGCTTGGGGCTGTTGCTCTTGGCACCTGTTATCGCAATTATTGCGTTCATGGTTCGTCGTAAGCATGGCTCTCCTGTGTTATTCCGTCAGGTCCGTCCCGGTAAAGATGGTAAGGCCTTTGAAATGGTGAAATTCCGCACCATGACCAATGAGCGTGACTCCATGGGGGCTTTGCTATCGGATGACCAGCGCTTGACTCGCTTTGGTCAGTTTTTGCGTTCCAGTAGTCTGGATGAACTGCCGGAATTATGGAACGTGCTGAAAGGGGAGATGAGCCTAGTCGGTCCGCGCCCGTTGCTGATGGAGTATCTTCCGCTGTATAACGAGCGCCAGAGTAAGCGCCATTTGGTGCGACCTGGAGTGACCGGCTGGGCGCAGATTAATGGGCGCAATGCGCTGAGCTGGGATGAGAAATTCGAGCTTGATGTCTGGTATGTGGAAAACCGCACGTTATGGCTTGATATCAAGATTTTGTTTTTGACGGTTTGGAAAGTCGTACGTCGTGATGGCATCAGCCATGCAGAAGAAGCCACCATGCCCAAGTTTAGCGGTAGTAAAGAGAATGACTAGGCGTCTTGGAATCATTGGTGCTGGCGGCCATGGCAAGGTCGCTGCGGATGTAGCCCAACGATGCGGCTGGGATGAGGTTATTTTTTTTGATGACCGTGCTGAATCTGGCCCTTTTGAGCACGCACACTGGCAAGTGGTTGATCATCCT
>UEXM01001680.1_pt1 | contig 17722 bp, 17 predicted proteins | sample 1796661 | NCBI WGS metagenome assembly UEXM01 (sample SAMEA4772469, study PRJEB27181) | metagenome | reverse complement strand
TTAGGGAGTAGCTCGGTGAAATGGGTGAAATACTTCTTATGTTACTTACAGGGGGCGGTAGTACGGCTCTTGGTGCTATGCTCAAAGGTGGGTTCGGAATGCTATTTGAGAGTCGCCGCCAAAAGCACGAGCTTGAAGTGGCCAGAGAAAGCCGTGCAAATGAAAATTTTCTTAAGCTCCAAGCTGAGTTGGCTAAAGGAGGTAATAATGAGTTCCGGGATTTTTCTCGTAGAATTATTGCTTTTATCGGCATTGGCACTCTTTGTTTGTGCATCTTGCTCTGCACCGCATTTCCCCAAGCCGAGTTCCTCTCCATCACAAATGCACATGGAGAAGGAAGAACAGAATTACTCTTTGGGATTGTCTCATGGCCAGCCAGCCAAGACCCCATCACGCTATCGAGTGGACACCTGGCATACATGGGGCAAACAGCCCTTATGGGAATCCTCGGTTTTTATTTCGGGCCATCGCCTCACAGAAGATAAATGAATATGATTGATCGAGTCTCAGTAGCGGGAATGAGCGGTACAGCCGCCACCTTCGGTTTATCCACGCTCGACTCCTTCCTGGGTACCGCAGTAGGAGCGGTGACTCTCGTCTATATGTCGATCAAGCTCTACCAAGAAATCCGCAAGAAGTAGATGCCTAGCTCCACTCCACTCGGTCGATTAGATGACCCTATTCTTACAGATGGGGATCGTGGTTTTCGTGGTATCAATTCGTACCTTGAAGCAACATCGCTAGAGGGTGGACAAGTGGAAGCATCTGAGAATATGCGACTTGAAGGAGATACCGCATCTGTGCGTAAGGGTATCGAGTTTAAGGCCGGAGCAGTTAGTCTTACCTACTCAGGAACAGACCAGGTATTTACATCCGCTACATTTAGCGATCCCGCAACCGGCGCAGAATTTATCGCCGTTGCGACTAAGGATAAACTCATTCTTTGGAACGATCAAAATAACACAGGTATCGACATCGCTTACCCTGTGGGGGAAACAGTTGAGTCTTCGGACAACGCAAGCCTAGTACAGGCCCTCCAAAAACTAATCCTCTTTCGTGGAGAAAATAAAGATCCACTTGAATGGGATGGGGACTACACAACACCCACCGCATTCGTAGTGAAGGATAACGCTACTCCGGGAGCGGGAAGGATTAAATGCCCACGGACAAATTTTGGAGTATTCGTTAGTAATCGTTTATTTGTCCCCCAGCCTGATGATTCGCAGTATACTGTACTAGCATCGGATATTTTAGACACCGATAATTTTTATCCCGCAGAATCACAGTTCCGTATCAATCGTGGAACCGCAGATCGTTTGGTCGGATTTACTCCTTACCTAGAAAATCAATTAATCGTATTTTTTCGTAACTCCATCCACATAATAAACAATACAGCACTTACCAACTCTGCTGGAGTATTTGAGATTACCCGTCAACGAGGATGCGTTGCCCGAAAGAGCGTAGCCGCGAGTGGACCACAGTATTATTTCCTATCCGATGATGGCGTGTACACCTTACAACAAGGACTCGACCCGGCAAAAAACCTTGGGGTCGCAATCTCGAAAGTAAGTGGAGAAGCATTGCCACTATCACAACCCATCCAGGATCAATTCGCAGATGTTAATTATGCTCATGCCGACAAATCGGTAGGTATCGTATTTGACAATAAATACTACCTAGCAGTTCCCACCGGATCATCTACTACGAATAATAAAGTTTTCGTCTACGATATACTAAATACAGCATGGAGTAGCGTGGATAGTTTTCCCGCTGGTTTTCAAGTTGATGATTTTGTAACCGTACTTCATGGCACTAGCCCACAAAGACGCAGACTCTTTGCAGTCTCCGATAAGGGCTGGCATTTAATCGAGGAAAGTACCACAGATATTACAGGAACGATTGGGAGTGTAAGCACAACAACCACCGCTATAAGTGCCAAACTCAAGACCCGCTCCTACGCATTAGAGAATGTCGATGTAAAGAGGTGGAGACGCGGACAACTTGGATGCGAGGTAACCAACGGAGATCAATTCACTATCAAGGTAAACACAGTAGACCCGGATCGGACGAACACCGTACACACCGAGAATGCGACAACGAGCCAGGATAAACTAATACGCTTTGGGAGTGGACGCGCTCGTGGCTACGCCGCAAACATCGAGATTGATGTAACTGCGGGGCAACCAAAATTTAGACACATAAGTATCGAGGGTATAGCCAATGGTGCAAATGCAAGGAGGGAGTACGCATAATGCCTATCACCGCTACAGTAACAAGAGGCTTTACCTTTGCCACAGGAACAGAGGTTGGATCTGCGTCACTCAACCAATTAGGCGAACCAACCGTGGAAGTGCCTGATCAACGAATAACAGACTTAGAGAACTCCGCCACAGGAATCGTGGATGGTGGCCGTGCGGCTCTGCAATATGTAGAGGCCACAGATATCAACGGAGGTAGTGCATCCCTATGAGTATTAGACGCATATTTTTAAGGCGGGATACTGCGGCGAATTGGTCAGTCACAAGTCCAAACCCAATTATCCTAAGCGAAGGTGAGCCGGGATTCGATACAACAAATCAGATTCTAAAGATCGGTGATGGTGTGACCGCGTGGAATGACCTTGCTCAATTTCAAGGACCACAAGGCGTGGCGGGAAATGACGGAAGCGATGGAGCGGACGGAGCAGACGGAGCGGATGGCGTACAGATCAGTAATTACACAAAAGCAAACCTACCCTTAAATGCTTCCGCTGGAACAAACGCCTTAGTCACAGATGGGACGATTGGCGGAACGCCTACGATGTCTTACTTCTATAACGGCGTATGGTATCGGACATTTGATAACTCTGTAATTACCAACCAAACAATCGATCTGTTTATATTAGCGGGTCAATCAAACGCACATGGTCATGCTGATGTATCTGACTTAACTTCGGCACAGGCAACACAGGACGGACTATTTTATACATCATGGCACAACAGCACAGGCAATGCCGAGACGACTCAATATTACTCGCCGTGGGCAACCTCGTTAGTAGCGGGAAGCACAAGAGGCGATGACGGAAGTTCGAGCCTGGGGGGGAGCAGTAGCTTCGGCCCTGAGCTTGGGTTTGTAAGTCGAGCTAATGCAATCAACCTGACTACTCAGCCAATCGGTATTCTTAAATACGCCGTTGGTGCTTCAACTCTTAACGCTGGTACATCATTTTCCGATTGGGATACTACAGCAACAGGTAACCGAGAAGGGGACTGCTATCGTGGATTACTTTCCGCACTTTCTGACGCTACCACCAAGCTAACAAACGCTGGATACTCTTGGAATTTTAAGGGAATGATATGGTGGCAAGGCGAGAGTGGAGCTTCAGTTAGTGGGTTAAATACTTTAATTGCGGCAGTACGCTCGGTGCTTGGGAACTCGTACAGCGTATCTAACACCTCTCAGTTTCCTGTAGTAATAACCAAGATCGGATATGGCACAGACCTCACTCCTGTTGCGAGTGCAGATGCGTATGTCGGAATCGTGGATTCCGCAACTTACGGGCATAGTGCTTCGCAAAACCATGTAGGTGCTTCAGCCGATGGCAGTTCTGATACTAATAGTAATGGCGTGAACGATATGTTTGACATCGGTGAAGCATTTGCGGATGAGATGCAACTTGCGATTAGCGGCTCCACTAATGCCGCTTGGAACCCATCATCTATTACCACTCGTCTGTGGCTCGATATGGACGATCAGACGACCTTCACTTCATCTAGCGGCAATGTCACACAGATCGCAGATAAATCAGGTAATAACTACACCTTTAATGCTGATAGTGGTAGCACACTCACAGCCGTTAATACCGCGCAGAATAACAAGAACATCTTACGATTCGACAACAACTCGGATGCGACTTCGTTCACAAGTATAGCCTTTAGTTCTACTGCCGTGCATAAGTTTTACTTTGTAGTTAAAGTTACAGCTTCTGATAATCACGATGCACTAGTTACATTTACTAAGAGTAATCCTACCCTACAAATGATCATGTTTAACATGAGTGGTGCGGGTGTGTTCTCAGGTGATTGGTACATGAACCCAGGCACTAGCATGACAGGCAACTCGACCAACCTATTAAACCAATGGGTTATGCTGTCTGCTGAATTTGATATTCCCAATGGGCAAGCAAGTTTAGCCTTAAATGCAACTGAGTATAACACCAATGTCGCGCAGTCAGGATTGTCCACAATGGGTGCTATGTCAGTAAAACTTAACGATTATCAGAACAACGCGGACTCCGATTGGGGTGAGGTAATATTTACCGAAGATGCAACGCAGACCAACTCCGACAAAATCGAAGGTTACCTCGCACATAAGTGGGGACTCACATCAGACCTACCTTCCAACCATCCGTATAAAACAACCGCACCATGAACATCCTAGCCCAAGCCAAAGACTTGTACGACAAGTGCGGAATCGACATGAACCGCGACATTGCGGCTTACTGCGCGAACGGCTATGTGTTCATCACCCCCGACTCGTTCCTACTTAGCAAAGCGGTAAACTCGAAAAGCGATGTACACCCGCAAGACCAATGGAATGTCGAGAACCCCGATGCTTGGTATGTGAATATGGCGGTGGGCGATGTGAAGGAGTTTATTAGTAAAATACCATACCCGCTACCACTTGTTGGATGGATGAGGGAAACAAAAAACCAGCCCATGCGTTGGTACGATTTAAGAAAGATACTTCGGAGGAAATAAATTATGAGTAGCGGTTCAAGTAATAGTTCAATTTTAAATATGCCTGATTATGGGCAAGGTCTTGAAGAAGCATTACGCGCTCAAGTTGGTGTGCTTTCGGGTTCGTTGCTTGAAGGCGACTTAAAAGGGCGAACCTTGCAAGAAATTGTCGAACAATATGAGCGCCCTCTCCGAATGTCTTCCGCTCAGATCGATAATGATGTACTGCGTCAAACACTACTTGGCGGACAACTGCCAATTTATAAATCCATATCCCCGGATGATATAGTTGACAGACGAGCAAGCTCAGACAGTCAGGCTACACAAGTTGACTACGGAGGACCAATTAAGAAAACTGGTGAAGATGCTGGTAAGGTTGTAGTTGGAGACGGAGAAATACCTGATTTTGTAAAGGGCTTCTCAAAACTAGCACTTGAATTAGAGGAGATTTATAATACAACCCCACCGGATGCGCAACGGGCAAACCAAGGCAGAGATAAAATAAATGCTTACAAGAATAAGTATAGCAATGAGATTAGAGACAAATCATTTCGCGCGACAAATGGGCAAAGTTTTAATCTTTATGATTATTTTGATAATAATCACATGTTTATTGAATTTGCACTTTGGGGGCCTGATACAATTAAGAATTATTCCAGCAATGTATCGGATAACTATGGAATACCTGATCAGATATTCAAAAAAAATAACGATATAGATGGTGCAAATGGTGCTTACGAACAGTACAAACAAAGCGGCGGTAATTTAAGCCGATCTGAATGGGGGAACCAAGACTTTGTCGTACCCAAAGACGAAGATGGTAATTTTATCTTAGAAGCCACAAACGAAACTGAAGTTCCCGTTGGTGGAGTAGCCGCACCAGCGGGGGAATTAACAGGCTACACCCGTGCGGGTACAGGTCTTGTAGACATGTTAGGCGATACCCGCAATGTACAGGAGTTTACCACTCGCCAAGCAACGGAAGAAGATGTAGCCGCTGGGCTTGCATCCGAGGTTGGAGAATCAATTACCGAAGCTACAGGCAATCGCCAAGCTGGTTTTGATGCCGATAAAAAATTCCTCGGACTCTCCGCACTTGCAGAGGATATTCAGCGAGGCAACCTCTCCCGCCAACGCGAAGCGGACCTTGCGGATGTAGAGCGACTGTCCGGGCGGTACTCCACATTAATGGATGATTTTCGCCCAGGAACCCAGCAAGCACTTACAGATGCATCGGCGGTACTCGAAGCGCAAAAAGACAACCTAACAGGAGCTGGTGCGATCACCGTACCAAGTGGCTCCACCTATAGTGATTCCTTAACTCCGGGTACTATGACTGCCGCCACCGTGGCAGACCCATTGAAACTGTCTGCAAGCACATCTTACAACCCATCCACATCGGTAAGCGGTGGAACCTTTGATGCGAATACATCTTACGATGCCGCACAGGTAGCTGACCCAATGAAACTAACTGCGGCAACGAGCTACCATCCATCCGCATCGGTGACAGGAGATGGATACACCGCAACCGCTGGACTGCAAGGTGGTAACATCGGGCAAGATACATTTCGTGAAGCTCTCATGGCACAAGCCACCGATGCGCTAGACAACGGGTTATCAGAGAGAGAACTTGCTAATATTTCAAATGCATCCCGTGCAAGGTCGGGCATGATGGGCAGAACCTTTGATCAACAAGGTGCGATAGATGAATCTAAAGCATTAGTCTTGGAAGATCAGAATCGCCGTATGCAGAACCGAGCATTTGCACAATCAGCACTTGGTCAGGAAACTGATATTCGTGAACGCGACCTTGGGCGTGGCTTACAAGCATCCATGCAAAACCAAGCCGCTCTCAACCGAGCCGCAGAATTTGGCGCATCGCAAGATATGCAAGCCCAACTTGCCAACCAAGCCGCCACCAATCAGGCACTAAGCCAAGGATTATCCGCTGGACTTTCGCAAGAAGCACTTGCCGCACAACAAGCACAAGCCAAAGCAATGGCAGATGCTACAGCCACTAATCGTGCAAGCGAGTTTGGAGTAGGTGCTGGTATGCAACAACAAGCTCAAGCCAACCAAGCTGGACTACAGGCACAACTTGCAAATCAAGCCGCATCTAACCAAGCATCACAGTTCGGCGTAGGTGCGGGTATGGAGCAAGACGCACTTCGCGCCCAACTTGGTCAACAAACTAGCCTTGCCCAAGCACAAATGGACCAACAAGCAAATGCTTTCGATGCGGATGCCTCGCAAAGAGCCGCCACTGTAAACCAAGCACAGCAACAACAAGCGAACCAATTTGGTGTAGGGGCGACTATGGATGCCCAACGCTTAAACGAGCAACTTAAACAGCAAGGCACACTTGGTTATATCGATGCAAGCACTCGATTAGCCGCCCTCGAAGATCAATACTCCCTTGATCCATTTGCCGCAATACTCGGCAGAGCAAGCGGAGGAAGCCTGCAAGCTGGTCAGGGAGTATTCGGACAAGCGGGATACGGACTTAATAGTGGCCCACAATATCTCAACCCCGAAGCGGGACTTGGGTACATCTCAAGCATGGCGGCAAACCAAGCCAATATGTACGCCGCGAATCAAGCGGCTAATGCGAGCAGAAGTTCTGGGGTTATGAGCGGACTAGGTTCGCTAGGTGGCGGAATTGTTGGAGGCTTAATTGGATTAGGCAAATAGGAGAATAATAATTATGGCAAGACGACCTTACTTTTCGGGAAACTACGGATCAGCACTTGGCTCAACCGCCAATGCCGCAAACCTTATCGCGCAAGCGGGCGAGGTACAGGGCAATATGTACGCCAATATGGGCCAGCAAATCGGCGGTATGATAAAGCAGTACGGGCTTAATAAGGAGAAGCGTAATAAACTACAGTCAACACTAGAGGGGCAGTTATCCGCAGATCCAAGTATAGTTCAGCAACTCACAATGACAGGAGACGAGCAGTACGATAAGAAGAATATGAAACTCTTCGATAAGGTACAAAGCGGAGATGCGAGTATTGCTGACCTGGAGCGCGCAAATGGATTACTTTCGGGCAAGACAACACAGGAGAACGCGATGCTCAAAAAGCAAAACGCGGAGACGCAACAAAGGATGAACGAGTTGAATCTTGAGATGGCTGAAATACTTAAAGACCCAAGGGTTAGCGATGCTATTGGTCAGTATCAGTTAAATAAGGTTAAGCGGGATTCTCAGAAAAAGACTATTCCAAGTGCAACTGCGGTAAAGTTAGCGACAGACCAATCTACATTAGAAATTTTACCTAGCCAAAAAGACGCAACTATATCCAACAATAACGCAACGGCAATAAAGGGCGATATAATCGTTGCGGACGCGATGAGTAGAGGCGGCCCGGTTGGCGTGGCTAAAGAACTTAAGATAGATAGAGAGTTAAATAGGCTTGGTGCTAAAGCGGATATTAGGTCAAAAGATACACTAAGTAATTACCGTAATAAATCGATAGAGTTATTAATGGGAAGGAGCAACTTACCCCAAGGTTCCGGTAATGAGGAAATTGAGACTTCGATAAAGGGTATTGACACAGAGATTGATCGAATAATGAAAGGTCAAACTTTTAGTAAAGATAGCGATGGCAACACCCTTAGTTATAGTGATTTAATTGCAGACATAAATCCAATCACAGGCGAGGTAACTTTGTCTGAAGATGCTAGTAATTATGCGAGTAGGGATATCGCTAGATTGAAAGAGTTAATACAAGGCAAGATGCAACTACGATTGTCTCAAACAGTTAAAGTTCCAAATGTTGATGGAGTAATGATTGAGGTTACTTATGCTGATATAGAAGAGCAAAAAGCAAAAAGAAGAATGCAACAGGCTGAGATTCAAAGCGCAGTAAGGTCAGCACCATCAGCGTTCCCAATGCCTGATTATCATTAATTCAATCTCTGTATGATCTCTAAAGAAATAGATTTAGATGCCGCTGAAAGATATGTCAGTAGGTCTAGTGATATAGACTTTGATGCCCTTGAGCAAATGCAAAGAGAACCTTTTAGGTATGCACAAGAACGAACACCTAATTTAATTGATACAGGAATAATTATTGGTGCAGAGATTATGGGGCCTGTCTTAGGTTCACTTGCTGGGCCTAAAGGTACTATCGCTGGATCTGCAATAGGTAATTATTTATCTCAAAAGTATAGAATAGCTAAGGGCTTTCAAAGAGAAGTTGGACTTGGTGAACTTGGTGCGGCAACTGCGTTAGGTGCTGTTCCTTTTGGAAAGGCTGGTTCACTAAATAAACTAGGTAGTGTAGGCACAACCGCAGTTCGGGCTGGCCAGGGTGCTGGTTTAGCTACTGCCGAACTTACTGCTCGTACTGTTATTGATGAGGGTCGCGCGCCTACGCAAGAGGAGGTAGCTAGTACTATTCTGTTCGGTGGCGTGTTTGGTGGAACGCTTGGTGCGGCTGAAGCAAAGTACATAAATAAAACACTCGATCTTGATGCAACCGAAGGCGCGACCCGCCCGGAGGTAGTTAAGTTACTTGAAAATAAAATCGAGGCAGAAGGCGGGTTAAGTAATTTTGGAGTTGGTAGGTCAGCAGTACAGAATTTCACATTCCGTGACCCGTATGGTAACTTTACATTTCGTGATCCTGACACTACTGAGCTTACTGCTGTAACGGGTGTTAAGCCTGTTACAAGTCTGGGTCCACGCAGACTGCGTGTATGGAATCCGGAAGAACTCACAGGCCCCGAAGCTACGGAGAGTACAGCAGAACTACTACTTGGAGGACTTGAGGACCAAATACTTCTTGAGGCAGAAGGCGTAGTAAGTAAAGCCGCACGATTAAAAGGCGAGAAGGCGACTGAACAGATAGCCGCGATACAGCAAATATTTGAAGGAAAGGATCTTGTAGATAATCAAATATTTAAGGGCATTAATACAGCGACCAATAAAAAAATACAAAAGATTGGTGATACTGATGAATTAAATTCACTTAAGGATAGTCTTGCGAAACTAGACCATAAGTTAGGTAAAAATAAAGGAGCAAGTAATCAGCGTGCTAGGATAAACGCATCTATTCGTAGGCTACACAAGCGCAATGGGTTAAATATATTTGACCTACAAGATGACATGCGAGCATCACAATTAGCACCTAATACACCACCTAAACTCACAGGAGTAGATCGACCGCCAACAAAAGCTGATGCACCTAGTAAGTACGATATTCTTGCCGAGAAATATTTAGGTCAGAACTACGAAAAGTTTTACTCAGGTTTGTTTACCACAGGTGCGGCTGGTGCATCTATTGCTCCTATGTTTACGGATGATGAAGAGAGCGAAATAAAAAAGGCTGGGTTCGATCCGTTACTTATTGGAGTTCTTCTAGCCGCTGGCATGGGGCCTGGAGCATTTCGTAAATTCAGTAAGACACCTTTGTATAAAAAGGTACAATCACAATTTAAAACTAATCCCGTAAAGACTGCGCCTGATGTTGTAAAAGCAGAGAAGGTGAAGGACGCAACTAATCCATTCTTGCCACCGAGTAAGGGCAAACTTGCGATGAAGTATGCACAACAATGGGTGAGTGATACTTTTGTGCCGTTGTCTCGAAAGCTAAAAAATATAGATCCAAAACTCACAGCTATATTTAGAAATCACGAAGGAGTTATTAATGTAAAAACTCGTGAGTACCTAGACCGCGCTTCACCTTTTATCGCATCAATGACTAAGCGTCTTGCTAATAACGAGCAGAAGCAAAGGCAGTTTAAACTGCACCTACTTAATGGAGATATGGACAAGATCCGTGGCATGATGGATGACCTTAAAATTCCTAACTCTATTGGTAAGGAGTTTGAGGATATGCAAAATGCTTTTGAGGAAATTCGTAGCTACGCAAGGCAAGAGGGTGGTATTGATGTTGGATATCAGCAAGGATACTTCCCTAGATTAATACGCGATTATGATTCCTTTAAGTCTGCACTCCAGGGTGATGACGCAAATACTGTTACAAAAGCACTAGAGGAGTACGCACAAAAAGAAGGCATCAGCGTAGATGCTATTCCACAAGGTGTGGCCGCCGAGATAACAAGTCGAACCCTACGAGGATTCCCCGTGCAACCTGGGGCATCACTACCAGGTAATCTTAAACAGCGTAAGATTGGACGCATAACTAACGAGCAAATGATGGATGGTTATGCAGATCCAGCGGATGCACTAAAGAATTACATAGAGCGTACCGTGCAAGCGGTGGAGCGTAGGAAGTTCCTATACAGGAACCCAAATGCAAAGGGTGACAAAGTAGGATTTGATGGTAGCAAAGATAGGGTAGGTGCGGATCTCGGTATCGATATGGAAGTTGATGACTCCCTTGCTGGTGAAGTCGCAAAAAGATTACTCAAGGATAATAAGGACTTGAGTTCCGAGGATGTACAAAAGCTTAAAGAAATAATCCAAGCACGCTTCAGCGGAAAGACCGTTGATCCATTTATCCAAGGAGTGAAGAATCTTAACTATATCCAAGTAATGGGTAACTTTGGTTCTGCAATTACTCAGCTAGGTGACCTAGCATACAGTATGCACTTTAATGGGTTTGGTAATACATTTAAGTCGTTATTAAACCAAAGCGAAAACTACGATTTTGTTAAGTACTTCAATCTTAAAGATCATAATATTGATGCGGTAACAAGTTCAGATGCTTTATCCAAGACTCTTGATAAAGTGTTTACCGTAACAGGACTAAAAAAACTAGATCAGCTTGCAAAAAATACCACCATGAATGCATCGTGGAAAAAGTATAAGGCACAAGCAATGAAGGACTCGCAAGGTTTACAGGATGAATTGACTGAAATCTTTGGTAAGGACCGTGCTGGATTAATGGTAAAGGAATTACGCGAAAGTAATCCGGGTTCTAAGAATCTACCCAAGGGAGTGGAGGAATTAATTTGGTACAAGTTCCTTGATTTGAATCCAGCTACACTTGGGGAAATGCCTAAGTACTACAACCAAAGTGGTAACGCCCGTATCCTTTACATGCTTAAAAGTTTTACTATAAAGCAGTTCGATGTATTTAGGGAAACCGCACAAAAAGATATTGATAAGGCTAATGCATTAAGAGCTAAAGGAGATAACAAAGGAGCCGCAAAAGCCGCCGCAGATGCTATGTCAAAAATAGTAGGACTAGGTTTGGTATTTGGTGCGGCTAATGCAAGTACTGATATGATTAAGGACACCATGTACGGAAGGCCGATCAAGCGGGACGAGTTACTTGAAGATAATATTTGGAGATTACTTGGCATTAATAGATACATCGTTCAGAAAGCCAGGCGTGAGGGACCAATGAAAGCGGCGGCAGAGTTGATACTCCCACCAACCGCTGTTTTCGATAGAGCGTGGCAAGATATTAGTGCTATAGCTGGAGACAAGGAGTACAAGGGAGCAATGCTCCAAGGCACTCCACTTGATATGGTTTATTGGAAGTACCTGGGTGGACTTGACAAAATCGCTGACTCCAAGTAGCGTGAAATTTGTGTAGTTTTCATCGACTACCTTTTGTTATTAGCGGGGGCAACCCCGCTTTTTTTTTGCATTTTTTTTTGTTAATAGTTGACACAAAGAAACAAATCCATTTTGGTGCGGTTATCGATTTTTGATCGTTGGTGGATCAACTGAATACCGGGAATTTTTTAATGGTGGAGCAGTAGACAACCAATCTTTTGGGAATCGTGAAGAAATTAACCCACAAACACGATGAACATATTGACCGAAACAACTACAGATGTTACCAACCCACGGATGCATTCAACGAATACATCCCCAATTCGTGCCGTCTTGCCCAACGGTGATAAGTTAATAACGCGAGAATTTAGTACGATCTCGACCGAGATTGCTAAACCCCTATGGCCGATCATCAATGATTTCCTGTGGACCTACGAGACATCGCGTCTTAGTTCCGCAAATCCCCGCGATGAAACGAAACATAAAAACAGAACCTCGATGCAACGGATTCTTATGCGTTCGGGTATCGACATCGAGAAGTGTGACATCCGCCACTTTGCGGGGAGCGTGGGAAACCGATGCATTCCTGAGTGGTACTGCACCACTTGGAATACGCATGATGTGCGGTTAGCTCGGTCTATATTCTCCAAGCGATGGATTATGTTCTATCGTTCGCAGAATATTGATGTCCGTCCGTTCGCTAATTGGAACCTTCCCTTGGCGGGACCGAAGGCGGAGCAATTTAATCCTGGCTTCAAGGAGGAGGAACGCATTAACCAGCGTTGTAAATTGCTCAAGGGTACTGACACTAATATGTATCTTATGTACGCATTAGCTTACGGCCTTGGACTTCGTAGCTCGGAGATCAAGCGTGCGAAGTGGGAAGACTTGATGCTTGATGGCGTTGGTAATCGCGTAATTGCGATACATAACCCTAAGAGTGGTGGCAAGATTCAGTACCGCCCAAGCGATCCGGCATGGTGGGATGAGATTATATCTTATAAAACATCGGACGATGATTTAATCGTACCTATCCAGGAAGATCATATCACTCGCTACTTCCCTCAGTTCTTGAGGCGTGAGTGTGGGATCAAGGATAAGAATCCGGTGCATCGGCTCCGTAAGTTCTGTGGTCATCGCGTGATGCAAGGTAATGACATCTTTGCCGCATCGCGAGTCCTTGGCCATTCAAGTGTGGAGATGACGAGTAGGATATACTCAGGGAATCCCACCATCGCCCCTAGCTTCTAAGCTAAGAGCAAACCCTTCTAACTTTACTAAATTAGTTTAGCTTACAATGCTACAAAAGTACACTTATGACTACAACAATAAACAATAAAGGCGCGACATTCATCCATAAGGACGGGAGTACAGACATAGAAATCTACGCAGTAGCACCTGTGGTACTACCAATCAGCGAGGTAGTTGAGGACCTTATCGGTCTACTTTCAAGCGAACAGGCAACTGAAGTCCTTCTTCGCCTTCCAGCGCTTTCAACGCACCTTGGAGTACATAATCAAAGACCTGTGCTTGCATGAGTCCTGTATCACCAGCGATCTCTTTCACTCGTTCACGGACATACTTGGAATATCTAATGTTCACAGGTTGGGTTAATCCTTCTTTCTTTGGCATAGTGCCAACACATAAACACACAAAAAACACATAACACAAGGAGAAAAATACAATGGGATTCTTAGACGGAATTACAGAAATTAAATCAAACGCAGATTCGGGTGGGGCTTACATGAAGCTACTACCTGGAGCTAATCAGTTCCGAATTGTCGGGAGTGGTGACGATGGAGGATTCATCCAAGGTATGCTTGGTTGGTCTGAAAATGCAGAGGGTAAACGCCAGCCACATCGTTGGAAGATTGGGGCAGATGCACCTATGTCATTCGAGGATAGGCCGAAGGAGTTCTTTGCTATGTTGGTATGGAACTACAGAGAGTCGAAGATTCAAATCTTGGAACTCACACAGGCTGGTCTGAAGGGCGAACTTATGTCATTGGCTAACGATACGGAAGATTGGGGAGACCCACGGAAGTTTGACCTTACGATTACGAAGAGTGGTGAGAAGTTAGACACTCGTTATGCGATGACACCTAAGCCACCGAAGAAAAGATCGGATGAAATTAACGATGCGGTCAAAGCGACAAAGGTAAACCTATCGGCATTGTTTGATGGTGGAGATCCCTTTGGTGATGCACCCGCACCCGCACCTGTACAAGAACCCGTACAAGAAGAAGCTGGAAACGAGGAGGAGCCATTCTGATGACCGTTGGAACAATTAAGAAGGTTGTCTCTGAGTATATGGGCGTAAGTCTGTATCAGTTAAACTCGCGATGCCGTTTGAAGCGGATCGCGTTAGCTCGTCAGATTGCGATGTTCTATAGCTATTGCGTAGGCAATACCCACCAAGAGGTAGGTAGGCGATTCAAGCGTGACCACTCGAATGTCACCCATGCAGTACGCAAGATTAAGGAGTGGCGTGAATGTGACCCAGAAATTCGTGCGATGCTTGAAGGTATCGAGGACGAGTACCCGGTTCTAAAGAAGGAGTCAGTCGTATGTTAATTAAAGACATACCGAACAATCAATACCACGGGTCGAGCGAGTTATCTCGTTCGACCGCGTGGTCCCTTCTTAAAGAATGCCCGCAAAAGGTTAAGTACAACCGCGAGAATCCAGGTGAACCCACGCCAGCGTTAATCTTAGGTGATGCGTTTCATACTGCTACACTTGAACCCGCGAGGTTCGAGACGGACTTCGATGTGAAGCCTGAGCAGATCGATGGTAAATCTCCGCTAACTAATCATTACAAGGAAATCTTCGCAGAGATGCAAGATGAGGAACCCCATGTGACTTGGCTAACGCGATCGGATTATCAGATGGTTACTGAGATGGCGGCCTCGGCATTAGAACATCCGATACTCAAAGAACATTTGAGCAGAACGGAAACGATCATCGAGGGTACGGGATACTTCGAGTGCGAGGGAGTAAAGTGCAAGGTTCGTCCTGACATTTATTCGCCCGGCGCGGGTGTGGTGATTGACTTAAAGAGTACGCTGGATGCAAGTGAGCGTGGATTTGCTAAGAGTGTAAGGCAATACGGTTACCATTTCCAAGTAGCGTGGTATCTAGAGGGATTAAAGTTAGCGGGTGAGAAACCTAATACCTTTATCTTCCTAGCGGTTGAGAAGAAGGCGCCATATGCGACTGCCGCATACAAGGTGAGTACTGCTGAGATCGAGAGGCAAACCTATGATATGTACAAGGCTTGTAAGCTTTGGAAGAGATGTGTCGATAGTGGAGTCTATCCAGGGTATTCGGACGAAGTCACACAACTCGATACCGAGTTCAAGATTAACATAAAGAGTAATCGATTAACCATAAAGGGGTGTGCTGAACACTTTGGTGTCAGCCGTGCCTTTATCTACTCGATTCTAAATTCGTACAAGGTGGATTGTCAGTTTGTTGGGAACAGACGGATGTACGAAATCTCGGATATGGCAAAAGCGATGAAGCAGTACAACACGAAAAAAGTACAGGAACATAACGAAAAAACTAAGAAAAGGAGATTAGCAAAGAATGAACATTGAAAGAATGGAAACAGCGTTGGCGAACTCAGCGGATGCGTTGGGTAAGATTAAAGGTGGAGATGATAATTTGGTACATGCGGTCCATGTACTACAATGTGTATGCGTACAGATCGTGGCACATTTGAAGGGTGAGAACCTGGACTGCGTGGCTGAACCTGGTGAGTGCATACACTTCGAGGAAGATTGTTGCCAAGGAGGTGAGGAATGAAGCTTACCATAGGCATAGACCCCGGAAAGAATGGGGGCTATGCCATTGCGTGGGGCAAGGGGCAGATTGATCTGCATAACTTAGGAGAAGACTACGAGTTTGTGGAACACATCCAAGATTTAAAGGACCATCCTGATGTCACGAGCATCGAGGCAGTAGTGGAGTTGGTTCCGCCCTTTGCTGGTAGGAACATACCTAGCTCGGTAGGATTCAAGCTTGGTAAATCATGTGGCTTCCTGGAGGGTTGCCTCCGTGCTTTGGGTATACCGTTTACCTTAGTCCGCCCCCAAGAGTGGCAGAAAGGACTTGGTGGACTCAAAGGATTGTCGGGAGATAAGCGGAAAAGAGTACTAGCAAACCACGCAAAACAGTTCTTTCCCGATGCAAAAGTAACCCTTAAAACAGCAGATGCGATTTTGATATTGAGGCATCACTTAGCACAATGAGACTACCTGATATGTTGATCTATGGGTTCTGTTTTGTGGCCTCAATCGTGGGCTTTTTATGGCTCTTAATTGCTGTCGTTTGTGCAATGTTCGGAGGGTAAATATGAACGAAAAAGACCTCGAAAAAGTAGAGCTTAGACTCAAGATTCCTAAGTGGATAAGTGATACTTTAAAAGAGTATTGTGATACTTTTGGGACGAATGCCGTTTCCACCATTACTCCACTGCTGGTGGAGTATTTGGGGCATCCCTCGCGCATGCACGAAGTAGTCGTTAATTATAAATTAACTCCTAACTATAGTCGGGTTTCCACAAATCGAGAATCGACATCCCCGAAATCCAAGAAGAAAAAAACGAAGCATATATTGCCCGAAGATTTTGATCCTCCCCGTGAGATTTCTGAGGCGGCTGGACTCGATCACGATAGGGCGGTTTCTGCGTTCAAGGATTGGGCGGTATCCAAGGGACATACCTATGCTGATTGGAACGCGACTTATCGGAATGCTTGTCGATCTTGGTTAGCGGACAAGTTCCCAGGCGCGAGGAACACAAGCTCGATCATCGAGAAAGTAATCTGATGGATTTCCATATAGCAGAAAAAGCAGTAATCTCTGCCTGTCTTCGCGATGAATCGGGTAGCTCGGCATCCAAAGCGATTGAACAATTGGTCTCTGAGGATTTCGTGACCCCGGTACATACGAGAATATTCGATCTAATCATTGAACATTCTCCAATGAATGAAATCGATGTTGCGATTCACTCGCCCGGAGATGCATCCGATGCGATGGAAATCGCAAACTCCTATGGCGGTGGTTCCATTGATCGATACATCGACATTCTCGTGGAAGCACGGAACCTCCGTAGCGTGGACCGTGCAATCATGGAAGCCCAGGACGAAGTCAAACAGGGTAAGAGTGCGGAGGAAATCGCTGGTGGATTCAATACGAGAGTAGCCAAGGCGTTAGTCAAAGGGCGAGGACAGGTGAGGGTAGGGACTGCGGCCAACGAAGCTTACGCAGAATTTCTCAACATCGATGCGGGAGACTCGTCAGCAGTAAGTACGGGATTCAACAAACTCGACCTCATTCTTGGCGGTGGATTCCGTCCAGGTGCGCTGTATGTGATGGCGGCTCGTCCAGGAGTAGGGAAGTCAGCCTTCGCGGTTCAGCTTTCTCATAGAATTGCAAAGCATGGATTGCGGGTAGCGTATGCATCCCTTGAGATGGGAGCCGCAGAATGTAGTGGACGATTACTTTCTCACGATAGTGGAGTTGC